>ENA-OQCS01001302-OQCS01001302.1-human-gut-metagenome-genome-assembly--contig:-NODE-1302-length-13033-cov-3.118937_pt1 | contig 13033 bp, 21 predicted proteins | sample MGYA00242757_ERZ504575 | MGnify/ENA primary metagenome ERZ504575 (study PRJEB26092, sample SAMD00036297) | human gut metagenome | host: Homo sapiens | study: EMG produced TPA metagenomics assembly of...
TGATGTCCTGAAATAAGAGAAGAAAGAATCGCGATTTCCGGCATGCGTCATATCCTTCTACATCAGCCTCAGGATTGCGCTCCGCAAAGCCGTTATCCTGCGCTTCTTTTTGCCTTAATAAGATATGCAGCTGCACTCCCTACTAAGATTACAATAACAAGAACTGCTATCATATTTTCCATAGAGCATTTCACATCCTTTTCTAATAAAAATGGTGGACAAAGTACTTCTTCTCTGTCCACCGTCTGCTATAACTTTTATCCTTTATGATTTACAGAATGCAGGCTGTATTCTGAAGCAAACTCTTTATCTGACTTACGGATCTCCAGAGAATAATCAAAGCAAATACAATAACCGCGATAAGTCCCGGAATAAATGCGGTGCCAAAAGATCCTGTTGTGATCAATGTACCAATCTGATATACACCAAAAGCTACGGTATACCCCGTTGCAAGTTGGAGACAGATTCCTCCAAGCAGCCATTTTCCACTCTTCATTTCTGATTCATCGCTCCAAGAGCTGCAAAACAAGGTGGTGTGTAAAGGTTAAACATCAAATAAGCAAGAGCTGCTACCTTTGTCAGTCCCATAACAGTTGCTACTTCATTCCCACTTCCAACCAACGCCAGTTCATCTGTATCTATTAAGTTTGTGATACCGTAAACTACTGCAAGCGTCCCAACTACGTTTTCTTTTGCGATAAAACCTGTCACTGCCGCTGCTGCAAGCTGCCACACTCCAAATCCAAGCGGTATGAACAAAATCGCAAACGGATGGGCAATGGATGCCAAAATAGATGTCCCTTCTGCACCTTCTTCTACAAGCTGGAACTGCCAGTTAAAGCTCTGCATGATCTGTACCACCGTATTGCATACCAGAATGATCGTTCCTGCTTTTACGATATATGCTTTTCCTCGCTCCAGCATAGAGCCGCATGCCCTTTTCAAGCTTGGAAACTTATATTCCGGAAGTTCAATAATAAAGAAAGATTTTCTGTATTTTTGTCCTGTAATCTTTTTCACAAGTAAAGCTCCAAGCAAAACTAAGAGAATACCCACCAGATACATAGTTGCTGAAACCCACCATGCGTCCGCAAAGAATGCACCTGCAAAAAGAGCAATCACTGGGATTTTAGCTCCACATGGCATAAATGGTGTAAGCATCGCTGTGGTACGACGTTCTCTTTCGTTACGGATTGTACGGCAAGCCATAACGCCCGGAATCGCACATCCTGTACCAATGACCATAGGAATGACAGATTTACCGGAAAGCCCTACTCTCTTAAAAATCGGATCCAGAACTACTGTAGCTCTTGCCATGTATCCACAATCTTCCAATAATGCAATTAAGAAGTACATGACCATAACAAGCGGAAGGAAACCGACAACTGCACCAACGCCACCGATGATACCATCTACAAGGAGTGCATACAGAAGCGGGTTTGCATTTTCCATCAGTCCGCCGACCCATCCTGGAAAGTCTCGATCCATGCCACCAGCCAGTCTGCGATCCAGGTACCGAGCGTTGTCTGGGATATGTAGAACACAAGGAAGATAACTGCTGCGAAAATCGGTATACCGATAATCTTATGTGTGATGATACCGTCAATCTTATCCTGTACGTTTCTATCCTTTGTAAAAACTTTTCTCTTCTCTACCTGCTTTACAATTCCATTCACAAACTCAAAACGCTTTCTGTCAGCCGCTTCTACTGCCGTTTTATCTTTGAAATCAATATCCCCCTGCACATAAGGTGCTTTCTGACCTTTTCCTCTTAATGCAGCCGCAGCATTTACAGTCTCTTTGAGTCCTTCATGTCCGGAAGAAGTGGAAATCGTCTTGATTACCGGACAGCCCAGCTTTTCAGACAGAATCTTCTCGTCAATTTTTGTCTGTTTCTTATTAACGATATCGCTCTTATTCAGTGCGACAACTACTGGAATCCCAAGTTCCAGAAGCTGTGTGGTAAAAACAGGCTTCTGCTCAGATTCGTAGCATCCACGATATTGATGATCACATCCGGATTCTCATTCTTGACGTATCCGCTGGTAATGCTTTCTTCCGATGTAAAAGGAGACATAGAATAAGCGCCCGGCAAATCTACCGCAACTAACTCCTCCGTCCCGTCATAATAACCTTTCTTGATCGGACTTTCTTTTCTTTCGACCGTAACGCCTGCCCAGTTCCCGACACGTTCATTCCTGCCGGTAAGTGCATTGTACATGGTCGTCTTTCCACTGTTGGGATTTCCTGCAAAAGCAATCCTCATAATTCTCCTCCTTTTCGACGTCTTTAATTATACGCATCTTATCTTTATTAGTATGCACTAACCTTTGTGCAAAAAAAATAGTGGAAACTACTATTTTTATTATATTGAAATGGCTTTCGCCAGATCAGTATCAATATTATAACGCCCATCCTTAATGGAAACTACACAGCCACCCTTCAGATGAGAAACCACTGTAATTGGTTCACCACTGTAACAGCCAAGAGAAAACAGAAAAGAGGTCAGTTCTTCATCATCTGTCAAAATTTCCTTAATGATATATTCTTCCCCTTCTTTGGCTTCTGTTAAATTCATATCCACTCGCTCCTTATAGTCATTTTTACAATTATACTTAAAATTTACTCACAGCTATTCGATGTTTTTTCTCATTTGACGTTGTTAGTATATTCTAATCCCGGTGAGTTGTCAATAATTATTTAATACTTTTTTATTTTTCTTTTATAAATATATCTGGCTGAATACCATGAATCATGATACAATAACTATACAATTTTTATAAAAGAATCCGAATGATATAGGAGGTGACAAGCTATGCACATAAATTCGTCTGGTGAAAACTATCTGGAAACTATTTTAATATTAAGCAAAAAAACGTCCTGTTGTTCGTTCTGTGGACATCGCTACAGAATTAGACTTTAAAAAACCCAGCGTAAGTGTGGCTATGAAGAAACTGCGTACAAGCGGACATATAACGGTATCTCCGGAAGGATATATTAATTTAACTGAATCTGGAAAAGAAATAGCTACACAGATTTATGAACGCCATGTTCTTCTTTCTTCCTGGCTAGAACGTCTTGGTGTTGATCCGGATATTGCCGCACAAGATGCATGCAGGATAGAACATGTCATTAGTTCTGAAAGTTTTGAAGCCCTCAAAAAGCATATCAAATAACTCTCTTCTCACTATAAATTGAATGGCATTTTAAAACCGGGAATTTCATACTTTCCCGGTTTCTAAAATCTTTTCATTTTCCATATTTAGTATTGCATTATTGATTTTTATCGTGCTTCTTATATCGAATATGCCCAACAATACCTGCAGCAAAGAAGAGTATTGCGGCTAAAAGTTGCATGCTTACCACAAAATCAACCCCATCTTTTCTGAAACTGTCAAAAAAGTTAGTCAGCCATATTACTGCGCCTACAAACCACAATAAATACCATCGTTTTCTTTTGCTTTTCATAACTTTTTTACCACCACACAAATCCAACCTTTTTTTTGTTTTATCTACTTTTACTCCTCTAAAACCGGCATCCTCCAAAGATTTTTCTATTTGCTCAGAATTGTAAATCTTCATCCCTGTATTATCTTCGTCCACTTTTCATCCTTTGGATTTTCACCGTTTGATTCATTGCAGATCATAAACGTTCCGCCGATTTTCAAAATTTTATATACCTTCTTAAAAGCCTCACTAATATCCGGCCAGAAATATATTGTTTCAAATGCAGTAATTACATCGAAAGTTTCACCTCTGAAAGGGAGTTTCATGACATCCCCCCTGCAGGATTTCACAACGCTTACTTTCTATCCCTGCTTTATTGATTTTTTTGCTTTTTTCTACACTGATTTCTGAATGATCAATGCCAACCACTCTGCCATACGGACTTTTTTCTAATAACTTTCTGACATTTGCCCCACCGCCACATCCAATATCCAGACATACATTATCGCTTTGAATTTCCATATGTGTAAATCCCCATTCAGCCATAGATGAATGACCAGTATTCATCATATGAACCATAATTTTGCCGCCGATTCCTTTTGGCTTACAAGTATTTTGAAAAAAAGACATAACCTATACCTCTATCAACTCACCAAAACAATATCTATTCTTAATATATAAAAAATTTCGCTACATACAGATACTTCCAAGAATCTCCTGTAACGCATTTTTGCTACTTGAATGGCATCTCACTACATCCGCATTGCAGCGTTCCGCCTCCTCCACTGCACACCTGGCCATCTTATGGGAAACCGTATTCGTGAACAGTACAATCAAATCTGGATTCCCAATCTGTTTACTTAAAGTTGCAGACATCTGTGTAAAGACTTTCGCTTTACAATTAAAACTTTTACAAACTTTTTTGTACTGACAGACCATTCTATCATGCCCGCCTATAATAACAACACTCATACCCAACCTCCCATTTTTAATATATTCATAAAACGCTCCGATAGCAGATATCTACAAATCATCCGTTCTTGATCATCGGTTGCGTTCTAAATCGTATTATGGGAACGCTGCTATTAACTGATTAAAATCTTTTCTCGCAGCATTCCCCCAATATTTATTAATCCAGATTTTCACCCAACGCTTTGCAGGATTGAATCCCCTCATCATCGGGCATTTCATTGCAGATCACGCTTTCACAAATCAAGACAGCTCCCGCCTCTTTGCATCTTGTCTCCCAGTCTCTCATCCACTCTCCATCTCCCAGCCATAAGAGCCAAACAGTGCAATTCTTTTTCCTGAAAGTTTTGATTCACAAGAAGCAAACATCGGTTCAAATTCCTCTTCTTCCAATACTTCTGCTCCCATTGCCGGGCATCCAAAAGCGATCGCATCATAAGAATCCATCATAGAAACATCAAATTCATCCGGAGTTAATAATACAACCTCTGCCCCCTTCTCCTTCGCGCCCTCCAGTACTGCCTTTGCCATGGCTTCTGTATTTCCTGTGCCACTCCAATAAACTACTGCAATTTTACTCATGATTTTTACCTTCCTTTCTGAAGTTTGTGATTATATAGTAATCGTAAGCTGTTCAACAGCCACGCCACTTTTCCATCTCCTGCAATAAATTTCTGTGCATTTTTTATATTTTTTAAACAGAATCCTCGCGGCCTGTTCATCCCCGTACACCTTCCAACACCCAGAACATTTGCTGCAGGCCGCCTTATTCTCAATAAATCCTTTTACATCCTCTGCCGGATACCCTAAGAATAAACCTATTTCATGCGGAAAGTCTGGGTCACTCTGCAGTTTTTGAATCAGTCTGCAGATGCACTGTGATAGATTCGTACAATCATATCCCTTACATTTCAATATGATCTGAGTTTTCTCATCAGAAAAATCTTCTTTTAACTTTTCTGGACGATAGACATAAACCAGCATCCGTTTGTCTGATATGCGAACCGGGATAATCCGGATCCCTTTCTGTGTCAGTTTTTGATTAAATTCACGTATTTCTTTTATAATCATCTTTTGTGAACTATAAGGGCATGAAAAAAGACTTCCCGTTTTCAGTCCTGCTAACGTAGGTGAACAATGGCATACTAACATTTCCTCTGACATTTTCTTTCACTTCTCCTTAAACATCTTTTCTGAAAATGAATCTACTCTACCCAGTAAGTTTTCTTTATCAATAGTTAGTTTTAACTAATTCATGTGAAAAAAATATGCACACCTTGCTTTCATTAAAAACATCAGATGTACGTTTCTATAATTTTATAAACTATCCCATTATCTAACATAAGCCGTTTTTTAATTAGCTTTAACTAACTTTAGTTTACTTTATTTTTTCACTGTTGTCAATCCATAAATAGATGTGATTAATAAATAATATTTACTAACCTGATTATACACCCGTTTTTTCGTTGTAACTATTCCTGTTATATTTGAAGTTCATTGTAACTCAATTCTCACTCAATCCCGGCTCAATGCCATTCCCCCTTCTTTTCAATAAACTAATCCTGTGCGAAACATCCGCACAAAAGATTATCGGAAAGGAGGATTTTTATGAAAACACAAAGAGGAAGTCCTGTTACAGATGAAAAATACTGCAATAGATAAGTGTTCGTCATCTGAGGGGAGGTGAGTGCATGACAACCTTTCTTACTGCAAACAGTACTCTACCGCCATATATGGCATTTCCCAGTTTTATTCTGGACTGTGATTTCTCCGAAACCACAAAACTGCTCTATATGGTGCTTTTAAACCGGGCAAGATTATCACAAAAAAATGACGGCTGGATTGATAAAAAAAGGTCATGTGTTCTCCTATTTCACCATTGAAGATATGGCAGCAACACTTCGCAAAAGCCAGACAACCATCAAAACATCTCTGAGTGCTTTGGAACAAGTAGACCTTATCTGTCGTGCTCGTCAGGGAACCGGGAATCCCAACCGGATTTATGTAAAAGTCCCGGCTGATTTTTCAACACAGACAGAAGAAAAACTGTCTGTTAGACAGTCAGAAAACCGTCCCTTTGACAGACAGAATTCTGTCCGCCAGACAGTCAGAAAACTGTCCCCTAATAATAAAGAGAAGAAAAATAATGATTCAGTAAAACGCCATTATGAATGTAAGGAGGATGAAAGCCTATGATAAAACCACAAAACCTACTGCCGAACCTTTCTCCCCGGCAGCCTTTAGAAGATGAATATATCAGCGAAACGGACGGTCTGATCTACTGTTCCAAGTGCCACACCCCACGGCAGAAAAAGATAGAATTTTTAGGAAAAATCATGTTTCCGATCATCCGCTGCCAATGCCAGCAGGAACAATATGAAAAAGAAGAAGCAAAACGAAAACACCAGGAATTTCTAGAACACATCTCCCGGCTGAAATCCAGCGGTCTGCAAGACCCGGCTTTAAGAGAATTCACTTTTGCTCACGATAACGGTATCAACCCGGAAATTGAAAAGGCAAAAAATTATGTTACTCACTGGGAGGAAATAAAATCCAAGGCCATGGGGCTGCTGCTCTGGGGTGATGTCGGCACTGGGAAATCCTTTTTTTGCAGGCTGTGTTGCAAACGCTCTGCTAGATAAAGGGGTTCCCGTACTCATGACGAACTTCGCCAAAATCTTAAATTCTCTGACCGGAATATATCCGCAGGATCGGAATGAATTTATCAATAGTTTAAATCAGTACAGCCTGCTGATCATTGATGATTTGGGTGTGGAACGAAATTCCGAATTTGCTTTAGAACAGGTCTTCCATGTAATCGACAGCCGTTACCGCAGTATGAAACCTATGATCATTACAACAAATCTGACGTTGGAAGAATTAAAACATCCGGAAGATTTAGCACACAGCAGGATCTATGACCGGATTCTGGAGCGTTGTGTCCCACTAAAGATCAACAACCAGAATATCCGGGAACTGAACGCTGTAGCTAATATGTCAGAAGCCCGAAAACTACTTGCTTAAAAATCTGACCGGAAACGGTCATAGAAGAAAGGAGGCCAATATGACAGATAAAAAAACACAAACAGAAATCAGAAAAGAATTATTACAGGCAAGACACAGAGCAGAGGAAGCACAGGCACGGAACCGTGTGAAAGAGCGAAATGCCCGGACACGCAGCTGATTCAGGAGGGTGCCGTTTTGGAGAGCATCTTCCCGGAATTCCAGACAATGGAGCCGTCGCAGATCAGACAGGAATTGTTAAACCGTTTCAAAAGAATCTGACACTAGTTGACACCAGCAATTTCTCATCCCGAAGCGCACTTACTCACCACCTGATAAATCAGGCAGTGGTATCCCCTTCGGGGCTCGTGCGCTCTGCCGAGGCTTTATCCGCTGTTGCAGGCAACATCGAAAGGAGGTGCCAGATATGGCAATTTATCATATGCAAGCCAAAGTCGTCAGCCGCGGTTCCGGTCGGTCTGCTGTTGCTGCTTCTGCTTATATGAGCTGTAGCCGCATGTACAATGATTATGACGGCATCCAGCATGACTATACCAGAAAGCAGGGGCTGATCTATCAGGAGGTGATGCTTCCTCAATGGCTCCATTGGAATGGAATGACCGGGAACAACTCTGGAATGCTGTGGAAGAAAACGAAAAGACCAAAGACAGCCGACTTGCAAGAGAATTTGTTGTCGCACTCCCCGTTGAGTTGGATAAAGACAGCAATATTTCTCTTCTTCAGGATTTTATTAAAAAGAATTTTGTAGATATGGGGATGTGTGCTGATTTGCCATTCACGATACAGATGGTCACAATCCCCATGCACACATTCTTCTTACTGTCCGACCACTAAGTGAAAATGGAACATGGCAGTATAAAACCGAAAAAGAATATCTCTGTATCAAAAGATGGGGAAGAAAAAGGATTACTGCTTTTGAATTTAAAACTGCTCAAAAACAGGGATGGGAAAAGCAATATCGCTATAAAGTTGGGAAAAAGAAAGAATATCTGACTCCATCTTCCGCACAGGAAAAAGGATATGAACGGATTGATAAGCACCCAAGAGTAGCCGATATGGCAGACAGAATCCTATTTCCGAACAATGGAACAGTGATGAACAACTCTGCATCTGGCGGGCAAACTGGGCAGATGCCGTAAATAAAATGCTTGCACGTAATCAGATAAATGCTACCATTGATCACCGCAGCTTTGCAGATCAGGGAATCACCGAACAGCCAACCATCCATGAAGCTACATTGCCCAGAATATGGAAAAGAAAGGCATGATAGCAGACCGCTGTGAAATCAACCGTCAGATTCGTGCGGATAACAAAATGCTCCGAGAATTAAAAGCAAAGGTAGCAAAACTGGCTGAAGCTGTAGAAAAGTCTATTCCAATAATAGCTGAAACGTTAGAAGCGATCCGCAATCATATGATTTTTATACAGTATCATTTACTTCATAATGAGATGCAAAAAGAAGTGATCCATGACTGGATGAATCATTTCAATCCAATACTGAATAAATACAACACAGTTAAAAAGGAACTCAAAGCTAAAGTTACGGAACGGAAAGAACTGAATGTGCAAAAGGATAAAACCAGTATTTTGAATCCCATCCGGCATATAAAATTAAATCAGCAGCTTACCACTATTACCGAAGAAATCGAAGAACTGAAATCAAGGAAAGAGCAGCTAATCTTCCAGGCAGAATGCTCTACCAATAAAGATATGACGAATCTATCCAAGAAATATGACCAGATGAATAAAAATCTGGATATCCTGTATTCTCAGGACACCTCGCTCAAAAAGCAGCTTGAAAAAGACGCCGCCGCTTTCCGGGAAGAAAAATTTCGTCCTGAACCAGAACAGTATACAGAATTGCTGGACACCCGAATCCAGATACGTCCTGATTTTCGGGATAAGCTGATCGAACAGCTCAAAGGTACTTTTGGTAAGTATTATGACTATCACCGCCGTGATATTGCAGCCAATGAGGTAGATTATCTCAATGTGGAAGATCCTGATGTTTTTTCCCATCGTGCCTGGGAACTTGAATATCAGAGGAAACAGGAAATACGGCGAAATCAGCCTGCTCGAACTAAGAAAAGGTCGTATGATATGGAATTATAATTTGGTTCTTCTTTGCCCATTATAAACACAAGAGCTGAACAAATAGGATTTTTCGTCCTACCTGTTCAGCCCTTTGTTTACCTGTAAATCAATTCTTTCAACACAATCTCTTCTGCAGCATTCCGGACATTATTTACCGCTCTAACCCATTCCATCTGGTCACGAGCTTTCAATTCTTCCGTAATGCCCTGCTTCTCCATCATCTGACTCACCAGAATATCCATTTTCTCCTGTGTTTCATCGTCCACCGCATTCAGATGTTCTGTCAATCTGTCTTCCAACATATACAGTGAATACATTGCCGGACGATGCTCTTTCAGATATGTTTTCCGCAACATTCCGTATTTCCCATAATGCGGTTCTTCATCTGTACTGACAAGATTCGGATAGTAAATTCCGTCTGCGCCAAGTGTGTAGGTTCCACCCATTTTTTCAAATGTGCTTTTCATGTGTTATTCCTCCTTGAAATCAGCGATGTCCTTAGATCATCGCATAATATTTCAGGGCAGCCTTGATAGCATCTTCTTTCTCTTTCGGGCATTGTGGAACTCTTGCATTTTCTGATTTTGGAAGATTATAGTTTTCTCCCACTTCAATTCCACATTTGCGTTTTACCTGAGAAATATATAAACTTGAAACCTTCAAGCCAAATTCTTTCAGCACATAATCTTTGATTTCCTGATAGGTTGCTTTCAACTCGGCACTGGTGGCATCCAGCTCGTCCAGGTCTAAGTCGATCTCTATCGTGTCATCTGGTTTTTGTTGGGACAAAAGAACAACCGTCTCCACATGTGTCGTCATCGGAAATTGATCAACCGCTCTCCATTTCTCAATCTGATACCCTGCTGTTTTTTCGTCTTCCTGTGCCCCTTCGCACAATATTTTCAGATCTCTTGCCAATGTTGCGGAATCGCAGCTTACATAAACAATCCTCTCCGGCTGCATCTTAAGAATCGTTTCCAACAATTCAGCGTCGCACCCTTTCCGAGGCGGATCTACGACGATCACATCCGCGTGTGCCTTTTCTCCTCCGTGCTGTTCTTCATAATCTTTATAGTATTTCGGAAGGATTTCTTCAGATTTTCCCACAAAAAACTGTGCGTTTTCTATTCCGTTTAACAGTGCGTTTTCTCTTGCATCATCAATCGCAGGGGGCACGATTTCCACGCCGTAAACCTGTTTTGCCTTCTGCGCAAGAAACAAAGAAATTGTTCCGATACCGCAGTACAAATCCCAAACCGTTTCATCTCCTTTTAAGCCTGCATATTCAAGCGCCTGAGAGTATAATTTTTCCGTCTGTACCGGGTTTACTTGATAAAACGACAAAGGAGAAATCTGATATTTCACTGAGCCGATATAGTCTGTAATATATCCTTGCCCCCAAAGCACCTCAAACGTATCTCCCATAATTACGTTTGTTCGCTTTGTGTTGGGACTTGCCGTTATACTCGTCATTCCGTCAATTTTAGCAAGCTCTTCCACCAACTCTTTCTGATGCGGAAACCATTCTCCGCTTTTATCCGCTTTATCTTTATTCACAACAAAACACACCATGATTTCTTTTGTCGTAAATCCATAACGAAGCAGCACATGACGAAACAGACCCGTTCCTGTTTTTTCATCATAGGAACGGATCTTATATTTTTTCATAAAATCAAGAATGCTCTCTAAAATATGTTCATTTACCGCTGCACCGAGAATGCAGTTTGTATTTGCTATAATGTCATGTGTACGGCCTGCGTAAAATCCTGTTACGGGATTTCCTTCTTTGTCTGTTCCAAACGGAAACTGCGCCTTATTTCTATAATAAAACGGAGTTTCCATCCCAATGATCGGCTCTTTTGTACATTCCAAAAGTTCAGATGAAAAACCGCCGATCCGTTCAAGATTTCCCCTGACTTTTCTTTCTTTAAACTCAAGCTGCTTTTCATAGGACATTTCCTGAATCTGACAACCCCCGCATTTTCTTGCGAAAGGACACTTAGGTTCAACCCGGCTGTTTGACGGTTCAAGCACGTTTATCAATCGGCATATCCGTAATTTTTCTTAGCCTTGATCACTTTAACTTCTGCAACATCTCCTATTACAGCGTCTTTTATGAACAGCTATATCCGTCTATCTTTCCGATTCCTTCTCCGTTGACACCGATATCCGTGATTTCAACAACTACAGTATCATTTTTCTGCATACACATATCTTCCCTTTTCTTTCTGTTTTCCTGCATTTTTTGCACATCCGCATCTGCGCACATATTTCCCCACCGGAAACACCGTATAGTTACGATCTATCCGCCGCCTACAATCGGCTTTTTCTGTTTACGCTCCTGACGTTCTGCGCAAATTAGAATCGAACAATCGGTTAAATCCTAACCAGTCTGTACCTGTTTTCCCTTTAAATATTTCCGTCAAAGTCTGCATTTTTGCATCTGCATTATCCGCAAGATTCAACGCTACCGCCTCCGCAAGCGCCGGTTTTTTCGGAGAACCGTATTCCAACTCTCCGTGGTGGGCGATAATACAGTGTTTCAATTCATTTGCAAGGCGAACCGGAAAATCCGGTATTGTCCTGATTGCCTCGTCGAGCATTTCCACTCCGATCACAATATGCCCTATCAACTGTCCTTCATCTGTATAATCATTGTCCGGAAATGACGAAAGTTCCCTTGTTTTTCCGATGTCATGGCACATTGCCGCTGTCAACAGAAGATCTTTGTTTAAAATTCCATATGATCCGGCAAAATATTCGCACATCCGAAGTACGCTCAACGTATGTTCCAGCAGTCCTCCCGAAAATCCGTGGTGTACCGTTTTCGCTGCAGAATGTGACCGGAATTTTTTAATAAATTCCTGATCGTTCACAAAGAAATATTCTAACAGACTTTTCAGATACGGATTGGAAATGTGACGGATAAACTCTGTCAGCTGTTCATACATCCCGTCAACGCTTTTCTCTGTGGTAGGCATGTAATCTGCCGGGTTGTATTCCTCTTCACCGGCTTTGCGGATCTGTTTTATATTAATCTGCAGATTTCCGTTATAATTGATCACTTCTCCATATACTTCTATAAAATCTTTTTCATCATAGTCCGCAATCCCCTGCGAATTCGGGTCCCATACTTTTCCGTCAAGCGTTCCTGTCTTATCCTGCAAAAGCACGTTGTCATATGGTTTTCCGTTTCTTGTTTCAGCCGACGTTTTCCCTTACACAGATAAATATTTCTGATTGTTTCTCCTTCATGTAACCCACTGATATATCTCATGTCTCGCTATTCCTCTTTCTATTTTTTCTTTATTTCTCTATGTTCTATTTCTTTTAATCTGTTTTCTTATTTTTTCATTCCTGCTTTTTTACTGAACTTCTTCTTTTCTTATTTTCTCATTCCTGCTTCTTACTGAACTTCTTCTTTTCTTATTTCTCATTCCTGCTTCTTACTGAACTTCTTCTTTTCTTATTTCTCATTCCTGCTTCTACTGAACTTCTT
>ENA-OQCS01001303-OQCS01001303.1-human-gut-metagenome-genome-assembly--contig:-NODE-1303-length-13027-cov-2.396434_pt1 | contig 13027 bp, 19 predicted proteins | sample MGYA00242757_ERZ504575 | MGnify/ENA primary metagenome ERZ504575 (study PRJEB26092, sample SAMD00036297) | human gut metagenome | host: Homo sapiens | study: EMG produced TPA metagenomics assembly of...
AAAATGCTGGGTCACAGCCTTGGCGATGCTGATTTCACGGATGGTGATACCCAGGCTCTTCATCAGCGAGATGGCGTTGTTGTAGGTGCGGTCAGTGGTTCCGAAACCAGGCATGGTAACACCCACGATGCCACGGCGGTCCATCTTCAGCTTATCGAATGCCTTCACGCAGACGAGCAGGGCAAGGGTGGAATCCAATCCGCCGCTGATACCCACTACCACCGTCTTGGCATGGGTATGTACGATGCGCTTGGCAAGACCCATCAGCTGGATATTGAAAATCTCCTCGCAGGAGGCATTCATATCGCTGCTGGTAGGAATGAAAGGATGAGGATTCACCTCACGCTCCAACACGAACTCGCGTTCGTTCTCGGTAGGATCAGCATCGATGTTACGGATGTTGAACTGTCCGCCGAGAACCGAATATTTGATGTTACGCTGGGCGTTGACATAGGTGGAATTTGTGCGACGCTCCGAACGGAGTTTCTCCACATCAACCTGCGCAATAACCATCTGAGGATCAAGAGAGAAACGCTCACCTTGTGCAAGTAAAGCTCCATTCTCATAAACCAGGCATTTCCGCCATATACCACATCCTGCGTGCTCTCGCCGAAACCGCAGGAACTGTAGATGTAACCCGTCATGGTGCGGGCACTCTGCTGGCTCAGCAGACTCTTCAGATAGTTGTGCTTTCCGATGAGTTCATCGCTCGCAGAGAGGTTGAAGATGAGGTCGGCACCAGCCAGTGCCAGCTTGTTGCTAGGAGGAGCCGGCGCCCATACATCCTCGCATATCTCTACGCCAAACTGCACGCCGTCATAAGTGCGGAAAATCTGCACATCCGGAGTCAGCTTCACCTTGTGTCCGGCATAGCGGACCTCGCAGTCGCGCAAATCCTGGGCAGAGGCAAACCAGCGCTTCTCATAGAACTCGCTGTAGTTAGGGAGATAGGTCTTAGGCACGATGCCCAGGATCTGTCCGTGCTGGATCACGATACCGCAATTCAGCAGCAGATCACCAGCCACTACCGGAGCGCCGACAATGGAGATGATGTCGAGTTTGCGGGTGAAATCGAGCAGCATCATCACCGCCTGCTCTGATGATTCCAGGAGCATCTGCTGGCGGAAAAGGTCCTGACAGGAATAGCCTGTGATAGACAATTCCGGGAAGGTAATGATCTCTACGCCCTTGCCTTCAGCCTGGGCTATCAGATCTTCTATCTGTTGGGTGTTGAAGATTACATCGCCTACCTTGACGGCAGGGATGGCACTTGCCACCTTCATAAATCCGTACTTCATGATAAATTACTTTATTGTTACCTGTGTGGCACCATATCCATACTCCTGGAAGGAGGCATCCTGATAGGTGCAGTTCTTATAGCGATAGTTCAGCTCATGGATGAGTGCCTGGCGCAGAACGCCTTCTCCCTTGCCATGAATGAAGATAATCTTCTGACCCTTGTTCTTCTTGTTCTCCGCCATTGTCTTCTTGAAGATATCCATCTGATAATGAAGGATATCAGCAGAATTCATTCCAGCAGTTGTTTCAAGAACCTCGTCTGCATGAAGGTCGATGATGAGGTACCGTCATCCTTCTTGCTCTTCTTCTTGCTGGTGTTGGCAATCACCTTCTCGTCCTTGTACATCTGCTCCTTCAATCGCTTGGAATCGATGACCAGCGGACGGGCTACCTCGTCGTTCTCCACGATGGTGAAGAGATAGGCTGGAGTCTCGAAGAAATCATTCTCCTCGAAGAGATGGAGCTTGTAGAACTTCACTGGGTCCAGGCGGAACTGGACATCCGTAGCTGGCTTCAACAGGAATGGCTTGTCCTTCTTGTAGGCAATCATCTGGATGGCGATGTGCTCCATCTCATTCAAAGCCTCACGACCGAATTCCTCGATGAAGAGCTTGGTGTTTGGCTCGATTTCACCTCCGCCTTCAGGGTCCACGCATTGCCCTCGGCTACGAGATAGGTGTAGCGCAGATAGTAGTTGCTGTCGTTCACCATATATGATTCGAAGCGGGTGTTGGTCACGTCCTTGATATCGATAGGCACGAAGGCGAGATAGGCGCTGAGCTTGTTACCGCCCGTAGCTCCTGAATCTGCTTTACGAAGGTAATCTCGCGGTCGGCAGCATCATACTCCTCTACGTTCATATCCACATCATTCTCGTGCTCGTTCAGGATAGCCTTGATGCTTCTGCTGTCCTGATGCAGTTCGGTGTTGGCATGCTCTTCAGCCTTCTGCTTGGCATCCATCTTGGCAGAGATCATCTTGCCCATGGCATAGTCGTCCTGTTCTACCACTACCACCTCGTTGATCGGCATCGGAATCTCGAACCATCTTCATCCTCTACCAGCACGATATTCTTGCCTGGAAGCCAGCCACCTTTCCGCCGCCACTTCGCTCAGGATCTTACTTTATCACCTTTTCTTCATATTTCTATTTTTTTATTTTATCTAATCATTTATCTATCCTTAACTCAAAATATATTTTCCCTCAAGCGGAATCACTCTCAGAAATGTGGATACACTTTGCAAAGGTACAAAAGATATTGCAGAATATGGATGTTTTTAATATTTTTAATGCAAGTAAGAAAATAATCTTGATGAAAAGCACCGGGTTTGGGATATTTTTTATATCTTTGCAAGTAGATTGCATATAGATTGCACATAGTTAATGTATCACTCTTAAACAATGATTGATTATGATTACATTTCCATGCGCCAAGATCAACCTTGGCTTAAATATAGTAAGCAAGCGCGCTGATGGTTACCACAATCTGGAAACCGTATTCTACCCTATCCCCCTGACTGATGCCTTGGAGATCAAGCTGATGGGAGAAGAATTTCCTAGCGAGGTAGCGTGCGACCTGAAGATTACAGGCAATGCCGTGGATTGCGATGAACAGAAAAACCTGGTGGTGAAGGCATATAATATGCTGGCTGCCGATTTCAAGATTCCCCGCATTCATACGCATCTCGTCAAGCGAATCCCATCTCAGGCAGGAATGGGTGGCGGCTCTGCGGATGCTGCCTACATGATCCGTCTGCTCGATGAGCGTTTCCGCCTGAACATCGGTATTCCTGAGATGGAGCGATATGCAGCCAAGTTGGGTGCTGACTGTGCCTACTTCATCAGTGCAGACCCGGAGAATGGAGATACTGCCTGCTATGCTGAGGGTATCGGCGATGTACTGATGCCGGCAAGCGGTCCTGGAGATAACATGAAGGGATATTACATTGTGGTGGTGAAGCGCGACGACATCGCTGTAAGCACCAAGGATGCCTATGCTGCCATCACTCCAAAGAAGCCTGCGAAATGCTGCCGCGATATCGTCCGCCAGCCTATCGAGACGTGGAAGGATGAGCTTGTCAACGATTTCGAGGCGCCGATCTTTGCGATGCATCCAGATTGGCAGAAATCAAGCAGAAGCTCTACAATCTGGGGGCCGCATATGCAGCTATGAGCGGTAGCGGCAGTGCCATCTTCGGTATATTCAAGCATAAGCCTGCCAATATCGAAGAGCAGTTCGAAGGAATGTTCTGCAAGGTATTAAAACTTTAGATTTTAAACACGACACAATGAATGAAGAAACACATCAGAAACTGATGACTATCAAGCGAAGCTTTCGCTTGTTGATGAACGGTCCGGGTTCGCAATCCATGCGAGACAAGGGCTTGGGATATAAACTGAATTGGGGTGTACCCTTCTATGAATTGAAGAAGATGGCGCAGGAATACGGCAAGGATTACGACCTCGCCATCGAACTCTGGAAGGAGGATATACGGGAGTGCAAGATTCTTGCTACCCTCATCATGCCTGCCGACAAGATGCTGGCTGAAATCACGGATATCTGGATGGAACAGGTGCAGAGCCAGGAAATGGCTGAGATGCTTGCCTTCAATCTGCTGCAATATGTGGAATATGCGCCGGTGATTGCGTATCAATGGATTGCAAGCGATAAACCGCTGTATGAGATTGCCGGTTTCCAGCTTCTTGCCCGCCTCTTTGCGAATGGTAAGGAGCCTAACGATCGTGGAATCAATGAATTCCTGGATCAGGCTGCCGTGGCATTGCAGGGTGATAATATGGGAGTGAAGCATGCTGCCGCCAATGCCGTGATGCGCTTCTGCGATTTCGGAGAGGATTTCGAGAATATCGCCAGAGGGGCGCTCAAGGGTATCTTCGAAATATAATTTTATCTGCGTAGAATTATTCATCGGAATACGCAGAGTTATCGGAAACATTCTTGCTTTTCGATAACTCCGCGTATTCCGATGAAGAATATCACATGAAAAACTTCTGGTATTCGTTTTCGAAATTCGGAGTGAAAACACCCTTGCCGATGTTTTCCTTAATTTCTTCCTTACTCCAAAATCTACCACCAGACAACTCTTCCTGGCTCGGCTTCACTTCACCATCATATACACAACGATGAACATACACCAGCTCCTTTTCTCTCTGACTCTCAAAGACATAATGTCCTAAAGACTCCGGTTCGAAATCGGTGATACCCAGCTCCTCCCTCACTTCACGATGAAGCGCCTGGTTCACACTCTCGCCTAAATCCACATGTCCACCACAGGCAGTATCCCACTTATCAGGCTGGATATCCTTCCATGCCGGACGGTGCTGGAGATACAGTTCTCCCTTACTATTGAATACATGCAGATGAACCACAGGATGCAATATCTTGCATCCATCATGGGCATGACCTCGGGTGATGGCACCCAGGATATTACCCATTTCATCTACTATCGGAAATTCCTCGTTCTTATTATCTGTCATATCTATTATTATAACGTTATTTATTATTTATAACGTTCCGTACTCCTCAGAATAGCGGAGCATCTGGTCGGTATAGTTCTCCTCGTAATCGAGATTTACGTCGATAGGATTACCCTCTTCATCATAGACCAGCGTCATTTTAGGATTGATGAAACCCTTGTATGGAGCCAGATTCAGTTTCTTGTATCTCGCCAGAATCTCGCGATGCAAGTCTGGATCGATATTCACGGCATACTTCTCTACCAACTGGCGTGCAGCTCGAAATCTCCCTCGCTCTTGATTCGCTGCATCTCTGCAAGGAGTTCTCCGAAGAGATGACGGAGTTTCCCGTAATCATTCACCTTCACATAGGTGCGGGTGGTTACGATATTTCCCTCAGCATCCTTCAAGGCATCCTCGGCAGAAGCATAGCTTACTTCTTCCGTAACCAGTTCCACGGCTCCCTCGGCATGCTCCAGGGTCCACCAGGCAATGAGGGCACGGTTTCTCATGTGCGCCTCCTCTATCTTGTCACCCTCCTTGATTCGGATAGTCTGGGTGAGCAAACCGTTCATCAGATAGCTGTAATACTGTGCCTTGTAAGCTTCATCATTCGGAGTCAGCCCCAACTCAACCAACTTATGGTCAGCTACATAGTACAGACCGAAGAGATCGGCTCTCGCTCCTCTATCGTGTTGCCATACGCCTTCAAGGCATCAGGATCGGTGCCAGGAAGAAGCTGACCGCTGCCGTGTCCCAGACACTCGTGAAAGTCGGTATGCAGGTCGTCGGTGATATCAGCATACTGATTCATCAGCGCCACAGTCTCCTCATCGATGACAAACTCATCTCTGAATCCGTTGCCTGAGCCGCCTTGTTGTAGGCATCAGTCAGGTTGCCGATGGTAACGCTCTTCGAACCGTGCTCCTGACGGATCCAGTTGGCATTAGGCAGATTGATGCCGATAGCCGAAGCAGGATATTCCTCTCCGCCGAGCATCGCCGCACAGATTACATTGGCGGTAACACCCTTCACCTCCGGTTTGCGGAACGTGGATCCACAGGCGAATGATCCTCAAACCACTGAGCATTCTTACTGATGGTCTGGGTTCGCTGGGTAGCTCCAGGTCCTTGTATTCCACGATACCTCCCAGGTACCTTTCAATCCCAATGGGTCGCCATATACCTCGATGAATCCGTTGATGAAATCCACCATGCCTCGTTGCTGCTGCACCCAGGCGATGCTGTATCGGTCGAAATCCTCGAGATTACCGGTGCGATAGAACTTCACGAGCAGGTCGATGACATGCTTCTGTCCCTCATTTTCAGCGAATTTCTGCGCCTTGAGCAACCAGGAAACGATTTCCTTGATAGGCTCACTATAGAGTCCATCCTCCTTCCACACCAGCTCAATCATCTCGTTGTTGCGCTTGGTGAGCTTGGAATTGAGTCCGTAAGATGGCGGTGTCGGGTTAGACACATCCTTCAATCGGGCATAGAATCTCTCCACTTCCGCCTGAGTCACATTCTCATAGAAGTTGCAGGCAGAAGTCTTTACCAGGTCTTCGCCATCGGTCTGGTTCACTCTCTTCGGCATCACCTCTGGATCGAAGATGACAGGTACGAGCTGAGCGAGGAGATCTTCCTTGCTCTCTCCTCTCTTGAGGGGCAACTCATCCTCAGAGATTTCCTCCATCACTGATAGAAGAATTCCTCAGAGAATCCCGGCTTGAATTTCTCGCAGCCATAATGATGATGGATGCCGCTGGCAAACCATATGCGCTTCAGATATACTTCGAAAGCCTTGAATTCTTCGGAATCGCATACAGAAGAAGTTTCGATTTGAGTAGTAGAATCGCATACTGTCTCTGTGTTTTCGATAGCCTCTCCGATTGTGCCCTTGTAATGGCGATAGATTGCTCCAGGGTTTTGCGAATGCGCAGGTTGTACTTTCCCTGCTGGTCGAACGTGATGTCACGTCCCATCAGGGTAGCCTTTGCCAGGCAGTAAATATACAATTTCTGATTGAGCGACAATGCATCGAATCCCTTCAGCTCGTAACGCAGCATCTGGATGTCGGCAAAGCGCTCGTGGGTGTTTACATTACAATTTGCCATGTTCTAAACCTTTATTTCTAGCGCAAAAGTACGACAATTATTTGGATTTTCAAACTTTTCAGCCAACTTTTCTTATTTTATTGAAAGAAATGTAATAAATCTCCCGTTTTTACGTAACTTTGCAGGAATATCCAATGTAAAAGAAGAAAAATAGTTAAGAAATATGCAAATCAACGAGATATTGAAATCTTACTTCGGATACGATTCCTTCCGCCCCAACCAGGAAGCCATCATCCGGGAAATAATGCAAGGTAACGACTGTCTGGTGCTGATGCCGACGGGCGGAGGAAAGAGTCTGTGCTATCAGGTTCCGGCGCTGGCAATGGAGGGAACAGCAGTGGTCATTTCGCCACTCATCAGTCTGATGCACGACCAGGTGGAAGCCTCAAGGCGAACGCATTCCAGCCGAAGCTCTCAACAGCGGCAACGATGTAACCGATGATCTCATCATCCGCAGAAGATGCGAAGCGGGCGAACTGAAACTGCTCTATGTCTCTCCCGAAAAACTTCTCAGCGAGATACCTTATCTGTTCTGCAACATCAAGATTTCGCTCTTCGCCGTAGATGAAGCCCACTGCATCAGTCAGTGGGGCCACGACTTCCGTCCGGAGTATTCCCAGCTCGGACTCCTTCACGAGAAATTCAATGGTGTGCCGGTGATGGCGCTCACGCTACAGCCGATAAGATTACCCGAGAGGACATCATCAACCAGCTGCATCTGAACGGCCAGACCTTCGTGAGCAGTTTCGATCGTCCGAACCTCAGTCTTACCGTGCGCCAGGAAAGTACGAAGAAGGAGAAACTGAAATTCATTTACCATTTCATCGCCCGTCGCCCAAACGAGGCAGGCATCATCTACTGCCTCTCGCGCAAGAATACGGAGATGGTGGCAGAGGCTTTGCAGGAGCATGGCATACAGGCAGAAGCCTATCATGCCGGACTCTCCGCCCAACAGCGAGCCTCTATACAGGAGCGTTTCAAGATGGACCAGATAGAAGTGGTGTGCGCTACCATCGCCTCGGAATGGGTATCGACAAGGGCAATGTGCGCTGGGTGATTCACTACAACATGCCGAAGAGCATCGAGAGTTTCTATCAGGAGATAGGACGAGCCGGAAGAGACGGCGCACCTGCCGATACGGTATTGTTCTATTCGATGGCAGATGTCATCACCCTCCGTTCTTTCTGCGAAGAAAGCGGACAGAAATCGGTGAATCTGGAAAAACTGAGAAGAATGGAAGAATACGCCGAATCGAGAGTCTGCCGAAGAAGAATCCTCCTGAATTATTTCGGAGAGACCTCCAGTAAGGATTGTGGTCATTGTGATGTCTGCAACAATCCTCCGCGCACCTTCGATGGTACCGTGCTTACCCAGAAGGCGCTGAGTGCCGTGGTCCGTGCGGGCGAAAAGATTGCCGTGGGTACCTGTATCGAGATATTGAGAGGCATGCAGACGCTGCCATTACGCGAAATCACTATAATGAGTTGAAGACCTTTGGTGTGGGCAAGGATGTGAGCGTGCGCGATTGGCAGGCATACATGCTCCAGATGCTCCAGATGGGATTCTTCGAGGTAGCGTATAATATGCATAACCAGATGAAAGTCACGCCATTGGGCTGGAAGGTCCTCAAGGGAGAACACCAGGTTTCATTGGCGATCATGGAGAACAAAGACCTACAGAACCGGACTCAAGGAAGAGGAGCAAGAGGAAGAGCAGGAAGAGCAGGATATGGAAACAGACAGGAATCAGGCAGTCATCTTCCTTTCGGAGATCATAACATCCCAGTGGTGCATGCAGAGCGTGTGATTTTCGAGGATGAGATGTCGGGTATAGAAGATAAGAAGCTTTTCGAATATCTGCGTAAGATACGCAAGAATCTTGCCGATGAGCAGGGCTATCCTCCATACATCGTGTTATCAGATAAGAGTCTGCACGAATTAACCAAGATGAAGCCTACCACCCTCCAGGCATTCGGTCTCATCAGCGGTATCGGCGAATTCAAGATCAAGAAATATGGCGATACATTTATCAAAGCCATCAAGAAATATACAGGCAAATAAAAAAAGGAGAGGTAACCTGGGCCAACAAGTTACCTCTCGAATTTGAAATAACGGCATGGAGAAGCTAATTATTCTAGCTTCCTCCCATAATATCTAACGTAGAAGCTTAGTTATTCACGCTTCCACCCACGATATCCAACAATTCATTCGTAATGGCCTGTTGACGACTCTTGTTGTACTGAAGATTCAGTTCACGCAAGAGTTCATCGGCATTATCCGTAGCAGTCTGCATGGCAACCATACGGGCTGCATGCTCACTCGCCTGACTATCCAACAAAGCAGTGTAAACCATCAGATGAAGCTGCTTAGGAATCAATACTCCCAAAACAGTCTCCAGATCCGGCTCCACGATGAAGTCATCGTTCAGAGGATGCGCCTCTGCACGCTGTCTTTCATCCTCACTAGCCTGCTTCTTGCGCAGATACTCCTGAGCCTTCGCCGTAGCCACATTCGATGTGAGGTCACGGTCGTTGTCCTCTCCTATCGCCTCTGTGCTGAGGTCGATAGGCAGGAAAGTCTTCTGGGTCAGGATCTGCGAACCGGCACTCTTGAAGTGGTGATAGATCATCTCCACCTTGTCGAGTTCACCAGCAGCATACTGCTTGGCAAGCTTGCGGGCGATGTCGGCACAAGCGCTTGAATTAGGATGATCGGCAAGATCCATGAAGTTACCGCCAATCTTCAATCCCAGCTTCTGTGCCTTCTCAGCCACCTTTCTGCCGATAGGATATACCGTGATGTCGTCAATGCCATGAGCCTTATACTCGTCCACCGCCTGAATCATCATCTTGATGACGTTGGAGTTGAAACCACCACACAAGCTGCTGTTAGAGCTATATACGATGAGAGCCACACGTTTGATTTCCTTGTGCTCCACCTGCAACTCATGGTCCACATTCGGAGTACTCACCAGGAAGCTCTTCAGGATATGCTCCAGCATATTCTCATAAGGCAGCATATTCTGGATAGCTACCTGAGCATGATGCAACTTGCTGGATGCCACCATCTTCATCGCACTCGTAATCTTACGGGTACTATTGACGCTGGCGATGCGAGTCTTAATCTCTTTTAACGACGGCATAGGCTATTACGCTTTATATTGTCCTGCTACATTAGCCATGGTATCCTTGATCACCGCAATGCAATCGTCGGTGAGTTTACCATCAGCCAAAGTCTCGATTACATCGGCGTGCTGGCTGCGCATAGCGTCGAGGAACTGATCCTGGCAATCGCGAACCTTGTCCATTGGCACGTCGTGCATCAGTCCGTGCACACCACAATAGAGGATAGCTACCTGCTCGCCCACTGGCATAGGGCGATACTGAGGCTGAACCAGCAACTGGTCGTTCTTTCTACCACGGTCCAGTGTCATCGCTGTTACGGCATCCATATCGCTAGAGAACTTAGAGAAAGCCTCCAGCTCACGATACTGAGCCATATCAATCTTCAGGGTACCAGCACCTTCTTCATACTCTTGATCTGGCAGAACCACCTACACGAGATACAGAGATACCTACGTTGATAGCTGGGCGGAAGCCTGGTTGAAGAGGTCGGTCTCCAGGAAGATCTGACCGTCGGTGATGGAAATCACGTTGGTTGGGATGTAGCAGAAACGTCACCTGCCTGGGTCTCGATGATTGGGAGGCTGTCAAAGAGCCACCACCTTCACCTTGCCCTTCAGGCACTCAGGAAGGTCGTTCATCTGCTCGGCTACCTCCTGCTGGTCGTTGATACGAGCGGCACGCTCCAACAGACGAGAGTGGAGATAGAACACATCACCAGGATAAGCCTCAACGTCCTGATGGACGGCGGAGGATCAGTGACTACCTCACGGTAAGCCACAGCCTGCTTACTCAAGTCATCATATACTACGAGGGCTGAGTAACCGCGGTCGCGGAAGTACTCACCGATGGCTGCACCGGCGAATGGTGCGTAATACTGCATGGCTGCAGGATCGGCAGCGGTAGCACTTACGATGATGGTATATGGCAGGGCGCCGTGCTCCTTCAGGTTCTGTACCAATGCTGCAACGGTAGATGCTTTCTGACCGATGGCTACATAGATACAATATACAGGCTTGCCTGCCTCATAGAAACTCTTCTGGTTGATGATGGTATCCACTGCGATGGCAGTCTTACCGGTCTGACGGTCGCCGATGATCAGCTCACGCTGTCCACGACCGATAGGAATCATGGAATCCACAGCCTTCAAACCTGTCTGCAGAGGCTCCTTTACTGGCTGACGATAGATCACACCAGGAGCCTTACGATCCAGCGGCATCTCGAAAGCGCCGGTGAGATCGATATCACCCAGACCGTCGATAGCCTGACCCAGAGGGTTAACGACACGACCTAAGAAGTTGTCGTTCACGCGGATAGAAGCAATACGGTGAGTACGCTTCACGCTCTGTCCCTCCTTGATGCCAGCAGTAGGACCTAAGAGGACACAACCTACATTGTCTTCCTCAAGGTTCATGACGATGGCCATCGTGCCGTTTTCGAACTCAAGAAGCTCATTAGCCTCGGCATTGCGAAGACCGTAGATACGAGCCACGCCATCGCTGACGGTAAGCACGGTACCCACCTCGTCAAACTGCTGAGAGCCATTCACCTCCTGGAGCTGCTGCTGAAGCACTTCAGACACCTCACTTGGTTTAATTTTATCTGACATTTTGTTATTTACTTTGAAATTTGAACTTTGAAATTTGAACTTGATGAGTACCTTTATTATAAAGAAGTAACCCTTTCCGTTCTCTTTTCGTTTTACTTTTTGAGCTGTGTCAGAATGTTGTTGAGCTTGGTCTTCACGCTCGCATCCATTCTGTAAGTATCATACTCAAGGATGAAACCACCGATGATATCCGGGTTCACCTCAGTCTTGAACTCCACAGTACCTTGCGTTCTCTGCTCCACCATCTTGCGCATCTTATCCTCAGTAGAGGCGTCAACGGCAGTGGCGGTGATCAGCTTACCGCGGATGATGTTCTTCTGTTTCCTGTAAAGAGTGATATACGAAGCAGCCATGAATTGCAGGGTGCTCTCCCTATCCTCCTTCAGGACGAGTGCGATGAACTTCTTGCTCAGATCCGATGGGTTCTTACCCAGGGCTGTGGTGAGAAGCGCCTGCTTCTTGTCCTTGGAAAGCATAGGGTTGTCTATCGTAAATCTCAGTTCAGGCACGTCGATGTAGCTCGTGTAGAGCGTCTGCATCTCCTGGTAAACCTGATCTTCGAGCTTCATGCCGAGTGCTGCCTTGATGAGGGCACGGCATAACGCACCGATATTACACCGATATCCATAAGCTTTACTGTTTGTTGTCAGAAGAAACCTCGTCCAGCAGTCGATTTATCATATCCATCTGTGCCTTGTCGTCAGAGAGCTTAGCCTTGAGCACTTTTTCTGCAATCTGTACAGAGAGCTCAGCAACCTGTCCACGGATTTCGCGGATGGCATTCTGCTTTTCTGTCTCAATCTGTGCCTTGGCATCAGAGAGCAGACGAGCGCCCTCTTCGCGAGCCTTGTCCTGTGCTTTCTCTACGATGGCATCGCGTGTATCAGCAGCCTCCTTGAGGATGGCAGCCTGCTTCTCGCGAGCTTCCTGCAAGATGGATTCACCTTCTTTTTGGATATTGGCAAGCTTCTCGTTGGCTTCGTGAGCTTTCTTCAGGCTCTCGTCGATGAAGGCCTTACGATCGGTCACCATCTTGATGATGGCTGGGAATCCAGCCTTCCAGAGGATAATGAAGACGATGATGAAGACCAGTGTCATCCAAAAAAGCAAACCGCTATCAGGAATCAATAAATCCATATATACTGGTTAAAGTTTTACTTAAACGTTTTATTTTACTTAACTCTGGAAAAGGTCACCCACGCCCTCACAAAGAGAGAACAAATCCCGAGAGCATCAGATATCGGGCCATTCTACAGATTCGTGAGAATGAATCGCGGCGGGAGGGGTGATATTCCTTTTTATTACATAACGATACCAGATGGCGATGATGACTGCGAAGAATGCAACACCCTCAACCAACGCAGCTGCGATGATCATAGAAGAACGGAGATCGCCCATCTTCTCTGGC
>ENA-OQCS01001304-OQCS01001304.1-human-gut-metagenome-genome-assembly--contig:-NODE-1304-length-13018-cov-1.913118_pt1 | contig 13018 bp, 19 predicted proteins | sample MGYA00242757_ERZ504575 | MGnify/ENA primary metagenome ERZ504575 (study PRJEB26092, sample SAMD00036297) | human gut metagenome | host: Homo sapiens | study: EMG produced TPA metagenomics assembly of...
GCGTCGCTGATTTCCGAAGTGGTGGTGGGGGTGAACGCGTTGCGGTAACGCGGACGGTTGATGGTGATTTTCGCTATTCCGTTGTAAAAGTCAAACAGAATATCCTGATATTCTTTGATGGTTTTCCATTCTCTTGTTTCCATTATTCATTTTTATTTTTAAGTCCGTGATAATATTCTCTTAACAGGGTGGTGTCTTTTTCCTTGTCGGTAAACACCTCCAGCAGCATGGGTTGCATCCGTATCTCGGGTGAGGTGAATGGCTGCATCGCTTCTTCCAGCTCTTCTTCTCCGGTCACTTTCATGTAAATAAAGCCGCGTTCTTCCGCCCAGCCTTTGGCGGTGGTGTAATGCTCGGCTGTGATAAACTCCCTGGAACGGCTTGATTTGTCCATTCCAGGCAGGGTGTGGAATATTTCTCCTCCTTCGTTATTCAGTAACAGGATGCGGATGTTGGCACCGTAATTTTGATTCCACAGTGCGTTCATGTCATAGAAGAAGCTCAAGTCGCCTATGATGATGAAATTCAGCTTGCTGGAAGCGGCGGCATAACCGATGGCGGTGGACAGGGAGCCTTCTATGCCGTTCACTCCCCGGTTGCAACAGATTTCCACCTGGGGAGGAACTGTAAATAACTGTGCATAGCGCACGGTGGAGCTGTTTGCCAGATGCAGGGCACAGGTTCGGGCAGTGCCGGATGAGTTTTCCGATAACGGAGATTTCGGAATAAGCAAGGTCCGGCATCGGAATGGTTTTGCAATAGTTTTCCCACATCAGCGGATAATGTAGGTTTGTTGTCCAGCAGGAAAGCTATTTTTCCAAGAACTCAAACGGATCCATCTCGATGACGGTGGTCAGGCAACCGTATAAATCGGCTATCTTCCCGTCGGCGGCAACATGCCAGTGTTCGCGCGGGGATGATTGCGCAGGTATTTCTTCAATTGTTTGGATACGATGTGTCCGCCGTAGGTAATCAGTATTTCGGGGGCCATGTCTTCCTGGCGTTCCGGTGTCATGGAATAAACGGCGGCGTCGAAATTCTTGATAGGAATGCGGGGATGGTCTGGTTGCCAGATGTTCCGTCAGCCAGGCGAAATGTTTATAAAGCGGTTTCACATATTTTTTCTCGAACAGGTAAATCAGATTCATCTGGCCTACCACAACCATGCGCTTGTTGTACTTGTTCAGCCGTTCGATCAGTTCCTTATAGTCACGGTCGTACACGCTCAGTCCCTGATAACGGGTGATGACACGTACTTCGGGAAGTGTTTTGGCGGTGAAGCGGTAAATGGGTTCGGAAATGGGTACATTGATATGTACAGGCCCTTTGCCGTGGTGGGTGGTTTCCAGTATGGCTTCGTTGATAAGGCGGTTGCAAAACCATTCGTCTTCCTCAGTATGTACTTCGGGCAGGTTGACAGACATCTTGACTAACGTTCCGAACACATGGGGCTGGGGCAGGGTTTGTCCGTCCATTTGTCCTATCCAGGCAGCGGGGCGGTCGGCGGAAATGACAATCAGAGGTACTTGTTGGTAAAAGGCTTCGGCTACGGCAGGGTGCAGGTTCAGCAGGGCCGAACCGGAAGTGCAGCATACTGCGGCAGGGCCTCCCCCTTGTAAAGATAGGCCGATGGCAAAAAAACCGGCACTGCGTTCATCGGTTACAGAATAACAAGTGAAGTCCTCTATATTGGCCAGAGTATGTACGATGGCAGCATTACGGCTGCCGGGACAAAGCACTATTTTCCGCACACCGTGCGCTTTGAGAAGTGCCACCAACTGAAGTATGTTCTTTTTGTCTGAATACATTATTCTTCTACTTTAATTGTTTCCATTTATTTACTTATAAAGTCAGGATGAAGGATGCTCCGCATCGTATTCATCTTGTCTCCCGTTTCCATCCATTCCGATTCTACTTCCGAGGAAGCCAGTATTCCTCCTCCTGCATACAGGATGGCTTCACCCGGCTTTATTTCCATGCAGCGCAGATTGACGTAGATATCGGTATGCCCCTCTGTGTCCAGCCAGCCGGTGAACCCGGAATAATAACTGCGGTCGTACCCTTCATTGTCCGGAATAAACCGGAAAGCCTCCTCTTTGGGCAGGCCGCAGACGGCGGGAGTGGGATGGAGTTCTTGCAATAAATCGCCTATATGGTCTGTATTTTTCAACAAGAAATAAAAATCGGTCTTGAGGTGTACCAATTGTCCGGCACGGGCGGTATAAGGACCTTTTTCCGTCATCTTGTTGCCGAATCTTTTGGCGATCCGGCGGATGTAATCAGCCACATAGCCCTGCTCTTCCGGTTCTCTTGTCCCAGTCTGTCGGCATCACTTCGTTCTGCATCGGCATGGTACCGGCCAGGGCCACGGTGTGCCATTCTTTGCCGTGTCCGCTTAATAAGATTTCCGGTGTGCTGCCCAGCCAGGTTCCGGAAGCAGGGGTGTGGCATAGGTAAATCATCATGCGCGGATAGTTGTTGCAGGCCCGGACAAAAGCGCCGAGTGGTGAAAAATCATCTCCGATATGTCTGGCGGAAGAACGTGACAGAACCAGTTTCTGGAACCGCTTCTCTTGTAAGGGAGTGATGAAACGCCCGAATGCGCGGGTATATTGTTCTTTATCCGTTTCTTCGGAAACAAAAGGGGAGAGTTCACTCTGCCGGCTTTTGCAGGTGAGCAGGGCATCCGCACATTCCAGTGAAGACAGTGCTTCGCTGATTTCGCTCCAGTCGTATGCGGTGACATCCGGACGGATAAGTACCAAGGGATGTTCCTCCGATATCCGGAAAGGAGCCATGACAAATCCTTTCTTTCCATTCAGTTCCTGAATGTCCGCTAATTGTTCCACATCGCCCGAGGTTTGCAATACCAGGTAGCATTCGTCTGTCCAAGGTAACCGGTAGAGGGCGAAACCGAGGCGGCTGTGTGTAAGGCAATCCAATAATTTTTGCGTATGTATATCTGGTAGATTCATTTCTTTTTCAGTATGAAATTAACGACACGAACAGTAGAAACCAGTTGTCCTTGTGGAGTGGTGATATCTATATTCCATATATGCGAGGATCTGCCGCGGTGAATCAGTTTGCCGGTGGCGAATACTTTGCCTCCGACGGGCACGGCCGACAGATGATTTCCACTTACTTGTACTCCGCAGGCATATTCGCCTTCCCGGCATAGCGACGTAGAGCCATGCCCTGCCACAATCTCGGCCAGAGCCAGTGACGCGCCGCCGTTCAACATACCAAAGGGTTGTGAAGTACGATGGTCTACAGGCATTTCGGCATGTACCGCATCCTCGGTGGAGGGTAGAAACCGGATACCCAGATGTTCCGCCATCGAATTCGAATAATCAGGTTTGTAGGTTGTTTCTTCCATCATTTGTATGTCTGTTCTTTTCTATAGGGCTACAAAAATACATAAATTTTAGATGAAAATGTCGTTCATGTTGTTCTTTTAAGAACAAAAACATTCGGGGTTTGTTTCTATTATCGGAATATATTTTTTATTTTGCAAAAAGAAACTTGTACAAATGCAACAACGAATGAATGAAACAATAATTTAATACCTATGCTCATTACGATTATTATCCTTGTACTGTCCGCAGTATTTTTTGTAAATGGCAAGATACGGTCGGATCTTGTGGCTCTTTGTGCTTTAGTGGCTTTGTTGATTTTTCAGATATTGACTCCTGACGAGGCTTTGTCCGGATTCTCCAATTCGGTCGTCATTATGATGGTGGGGCTGTTTGTGGTTGGCGGAGCGATTTTCCAGACGGGACTTGCCAAAATGATCAGTTCACACATTCTGAAATTAGCGGGTAAGAGTGAATTGAAATTATTCTTGCTTGTAATGTTGGTGACTTCTGCCATCGGGGCTTTTGTGAGCAATACAGGTACGGTGGCTCTGATGTTGCCTATCGTGGTCAGTCTGGCAGTCAGTGCCAACATGAATCCCAGTCGTCTGCTTATGCCGTTGGCGTTTGCCAGCAGTATGGGAGGTATGATGACACTGATTGGTACGCCGCCCAACCTTGTTATTCAAAATGCGTTGACTTCGGCCGGTTTTCCTCCGCTTTCGTTCTTCTCTTTTTTCCCGGTAGATTATTTGTGTGGCAGTGGGTACTTTGGTGTTGCTTCCGCTCAGTAAATGGTTTCTTTCGAAACGGGGGAAACGGGGAAGACAATGTTCATTCGGGCAAATCCCTGAAACAGTTGGTGAAGGAATACGGGCTATCCAGTAATTTGTTCCGGTTGAGGGTGGTGGGTGACTCCCGGCTGCATGGAAAGACGATTATAGAGTTGGATATCCGGCGCAAGTATGGATTGAATATACTGGAGGTGCGTCGTGGGGATATGTCACAACACCGCTTCCTGAAAACAATTACTCAGAAGCTGGCCGATCCCGGTACGGTTCTTCAGAAAGAGGATATTCTGTATGTGACGGGGGATTTTGAGAAAATAAAGTTGTTTGCCGAAGATTATCTGCTGGAGATGCTGGACGAGCATACTACCGAAGAAGCGAAAAACTCAGCAATTCATTGGATTTTTATGACATAGGTATTGCTGAAATCGTTTTGATGCCTTCCTCCAATCTGATAAACCAGACGATAAAGGGGGCGGGCTTTCGTGACAAGTTTAATGTGAATGTACTGGGTATCCGCCGGAAGAAGGAATATTTGTTGCAGGACTTGGGCAATGAGCGGATTCATAGCGGGGATGTGTTGCTGGTGCAGGGTACATGGAACAATATCGCCCGGCTGAGCAAGGAGGATGCCGACTGGGTGGTACTGGGACAACCGCTGGCCGAGGCTGCAAAGGTCACGCTGGATTACAAAGCACCGGTAGCTGCCGTTATCATGGTGCTGATGGTGGCAATGATGGTGTTCGACTTCATTCCGGTAGCTCCGGTGACGGCAGTGATGATTGCCGGTATCCTGATGGTACTGACAGGATGTTTCCGCAATGTGGAGGCGGCTTACAAAACCATTAACTGGGAAAGCATCGTACTCATTGCGCCATGCTGCCTATGTCGCTGGCATTGGAAAAGACAGGGGCTTCCGAATACATTTCGAACAGTCTGGTCAGTGAACTGGGAACATACGGACCGTTGGCGCTGATGGCGGGTATTTATTTCACTACTTCCCTGATGACGATGTTTATCAGCAACACGGCTACCGCAGTACTTCTGGCTCCTATCGCGATGCAAAGTGCAACGCAGATAGGGGTAAGTCCCGTACCTTTTCTCTTTGCGGTGACACTGGGGGCAAGTATGTGTTTCGCTTCGCCATTCTCCACTCCGCCCAATGCGCTGGTAATGCCCGCCGGACAATATACCTTTATGGATTATGTAAAGGTAGGGCTGCCGTTGCAGATTATTATGGGCATTGTCATGGTGCTGGTACTTCCTTTGCTGTTTCCTTTTTAAGTTGTTTATAATATATGATGCCGATGACGTCCGCTATAAACCATCCGATAGGAATAGACCACCAGATTCCGATGACCCCGATGCAGGAATGCCGGCAAGCCAATAGGAAAGGGCTACACGGGTTCCCAACGATACCACTGTGAGCACTACGGACATTCCCGGCATACGGATGGCACGATAATATCCGTATAACAGGAACAAAATCCCGATTCCGCAATAAAACGCTCCCTCGATGCGTAAATAACTGATACCGATGTTCAGAATTTCCGTTTCGTGGGGGCGGACAAAAATCAGCATCAATGGTTTGGCGAATAAAAAGACCAGAATGGAAATGACCAGAGAGAAGAGAACGGTGGTAATCAAGGCACTTTTCACTCCTTTGCGGATCCGTTCCTCTTTTCTCGCTCCGAAGTTCTGGGCAATAAAGGTGGAAAAGGCATTTCCGAATTCCTGTACCGGCATATAGGCAAACGAGTCTATTTTTATTGCTGCCGCAAAGGCGGCCATGACTACAGTGCCAAAACTGTTGACCAATCCTTGTACCATGAGAATGCCCAGATTCATCACCGATTGTTGTACACAGGTCAGTGCGGAGAACGAAGTGATCTCTTTCAGGCAGTGACGGTCGAAATGCAGGTCGTTGCGGTGTAATCTCAGTTCGGGGTATTTCACGTAGGCATATCCCATAATTCCCAAAGCGGATGTTCCCTGTGCGGCTACCGTGGCGATGGCTGCTCCCTTGATTCCCCCAATCCAACTGCAAGATAAAGAACAAATCCAGCCCGATGTTCAGTACAACGGAAACCGCCAGAAACCAAAGAGGAGTGACGGCATCTCCTATGGCACGCAGCAATGCCGCATAGAAATTATAGATAAAGGTAAAGCCGATTCCCCAAAAGATAATCCACAAGTAATCATACATCATGCCATAAATATCTTTGGGAATCTGCAATATCCTGAGGATGGGATGAATCCAGACGAAAACCGCTATATTTAGAATCAATGTTACTGTGCCGATCAGCAGGACGGATACATAGATGCTACGGCGTAGGGAATCCGTCCGTCCGGCTCCATATTGCAAGGAAAAACGGTTCCGCTTCCCATGGACAATCCCAGCAGGATGGAAATAAGGAAAACCATCAGCGTGTAGGCGGAACCGACGGCGGCCAATGCGCCGGAACCTATACATTGTCCTACAATCAGCGTGTCGGCTATGTTGTAACACTGTTGTAGCAGTGAGCCTATAATCATAGGTAAGGTAAAACGTAGCAGAGTGCCGGTGATGCCTCCCTGCGTCAAGTCTATTTTAGATAACATGATGTGCGTCTGTTCGATTCAATTTCTTATTTATTTTGAAATTTATTGCGAAGGTAGGGAATAAAATATCAAACAACAATAGAGATTGTCTATTTAATACCCGGAATGTTCTTTCTCCTTAAAAAGAGTTAACTTGATAATATTTCCATAGGAAACTTTTTATTATAAGAAATATCATGTATGTTTGCATAAAGTTTCCATTGGAAAATATTAAATCAAATAAAATAGTTCGATTATGAAGTATATAGTAATAGGAGGCGTAGCAGGAGGTGCAACTGCTGCCGCACGTATCAGAAGAAACACGGAACAGGCGGAAATCATTTTGTTCGAGAAGGGAGAATACATTTCGTATGCCAATTGTGGTCTGCCTTATTATATAGGAGGTGTGATTGCGGAGCGGGAAAAATTGTTTGTACAGACTCCGGAGGCTTTCGGGAAACGTTTTAACATAGATGTGCGTACCCGGTCCGAGGTAATAGCCATCCATTCTGCCGATAAGACAGTGGATATTCGTACTTCCGACGGGAAAACTTATACGGAGAGTTATGACAAATTATTGCTTTCTCCAGGTGCGTCGCCTGTTCGTCCTCCCTTGCCGGGCATTGACAATGAAGGAATTTTTACCCTACGTAATGTGAATGATACCGATGCTATCAAGAGTTACTTGCAGCAGCATAAGGTGAAACGGGCGGTAATCATCGGGGCCGGATTCATCGGGTTGGAGATGGCGGAGAATCTGCAGGAAGCCGGTGCGGAAGTGGCGGTTGTAGAGATGGCAAATCAAGTCATGGCTCCTATTGATTTCTCTATGGCTTCTTTGGTGCACGAGCATTTGTTGCAGAAAGGAGTGCATCTCTACCTGGAAAAGGCGGTGGCTTCTTTCGAGCGCACGGTCAACGGACTGGAGGTTATTTTTAAATCGGGCGAAAGGCTGCCTGCCGATATGGTGTTGTTATCCATCGGGGTACGTCCCAATACCTCATTGGTGACAGAGGCCGGACTGGAGATAGGGGAGATGCGCGGCATTAAGGTGAACGATTACTTGCAGACTTCCGACGAGTATATTTATGCGGTGGGCGACGCTATCGAGTTCCGTCATCCGCTGACTGATAGACCGTGGTTGAATTATCTGGCTGGTCCGGCCAACCGTCAGGCGCGTATTGTGGCAGATAACATGGTTTTTGGAAATAAGGTTACATACGAAGGGGCTGTCGGTACTTCCATTGCCAAAATTTTTGATATGACTGTCGCTGCTTCAGCCTTCCGGCAAAGCGGTTGAAACAGGCAGGCATTGATTATTTGTCGGCAACCATCCATTCCGGTTCCCATGCGGGATATTATCCCGATGCTTTACAGATGTCCATTAAAATAACCTTCTCTCCTGTGAACGGGAAATTACTTGGAGCGCAGATTGTGGGGTATAACGGAGTGGACAAACGTATTGACGAATTCTCGCAAGTGATTAAGCATAACGGAACTGTATATGACTTGATGGCTTTGGAGCAGGCATACGCTCCTCCTTTCTCTTCGGCAAAAGATCCTGTAGCAGTAGCCGGATATGTAGCCGGAAATATACTGAGCGGAAAGATGAAGCCTCTTTATTGGCGCGAGTTGCAGGCTGCCGATTTGAGTAAAGTTACGTTGGTTGATGTCCGTACTCCCGATGAATTTGCACTCGGTGCTTTGAAGGGGGCTGTCAATATTCCTTTGGATGATATGCGCGAAAGGATGAAAGAGATTCCTCAGGATAAGCCGGTCTATTTGTATTGTGGAGTGGGGTTGAGAGGGTATCTGGCTTCTAATATATTGTTACAGAATGGCTTTGGGGAAGTAAGGAATTTAATAGGAGGTTTGAAACTGTATAAAGCGGCAACGGCTCCTCTGCCCAAGCCGAAGGAGTTCTCAATTCCGGATCTTCAAGTTCTGATTCTTCAAAAGTTGATCATTCTGAACACAGTAAAGATTCTGCTGAAGCTTATACTATTGCCTCTTCCGTCATTCCTTCTATGAAAGCAATAAAAGTGGATGCTTGTGGCATATCTTGTCCCGGTCCTATCATGAAGCTAAAGAAGAGTATGGAAGAACTGGCGGACGGCGAACGTCTGGAGATTGTCGCTACGGATGCCGGTTTCCCCCGCGATGCCGAAGCATGGTGCCAGACTACCGGGAACCGTTTTGTCTCAGTAAAGTCAGGAGCAGGAAAGTATGAGGTAATTGTTGAGAAAAGTACTCCGCAATCTTCTTCCTCGGAGGTTTGCCGGGAGGATAAAGGGAAAACTTTTTATTCTGTTCAGTGACGACCTGGACAAAGTTTTAGCTACTTTTGTACTCGCAAACGGTGCGGCGGCTACGGGAAAGAAGGTGACCATCTTCTTTACTTTCTGGGGGCTGAATGCTATCAAAAGATTGGACAAGCCTGCGGTGAAGAAAGATATCTGGGGGAAGATGTTCGGCATGATGCTGCCTTCCAGTTCTTTAAAGTTGAGATTGTCTAAAATGAATATGGGTGGAATGGGAGCAGGATGATGCGATATATCATGAATAAGAAAAATATCGACTCACTGGAATCTCTGCGTACTCAAGCCATTCAGAACGGAGTGGAATTTATAGCTTGCCAGATGTCAATGGATGTAATGGGTGTGAAACGTGAGGAATTGCTGGATCATGTGACTATTGGCGGAGTGGCAACCTATATGAACCGTGCCGAACAGGCGAATGTAAACTTGTTTATTTAAATTTGTATGGAGAAAATAAATCAATATGTGTCATGAGAGAGCTGTTCAAGGCTCTCTCTGAACTTGAAACCCGCTTGATGGAACAATATGGAGTGTCATTGAATGAGGCAATGGCACTTTGTTGCATTGGCGGAGATACGCTGACAGCCAGTGTGATATCGGAAAACACAGGTCTGTCTGCTTCGCATACTTCTAAAGTCATCCGTTCCATTGAAGAGAAAGAATTAATCGTCCGTAATTTGGGGGATAAGGATAAACGGCAGATGCATTTTACTTTATCCGATAAAGGGCGTGAATGTTTGGAAGCGCTGAAAGCAAATGAAATAGAAATACCGGAACTATTAAAGCCATTGTTTAAATAAACCCTTCTCTTTTCCATTTGTTTATTCCGGATATGAAACTGGAGAAATGGAAAAACAAGTGGAAGGAGTGGAGCAATCTGCGCAAATGGCAAATATGGAAACTGAAGCTGATTGATGCCCGTCTGTATTTCGTGAGCATATTCGTGGGGCTGCTTACGGGACTGGTTGCTGTGCCTTATCACTATCTTCTCTGGTATTTCTTTGATGTGCGGAAAACTTTTTTCACGGCGCATTATCCGTGGTATTGGCATGTATTGTTGTTTTTTATCTTATGGGGGATTCTGATCTTTGTCGCTTCTTTGGTAAAACGTATGCCATTGATAGCCGGAGGCGGTATTCCTCAGACACGTGCGGCCAATAACGGTCGTATCCGTTATGAGCATCCTTTTAAGGAACTGGTGGCCAAATTCTGCGGAGGTGTGTTGGCTCTCAGTGCGGGGCTGTCCTTGGGACGCGAGGGGCCGTCTGTTCAGATAGGGTCTTATATAGGAACACTTATCTCCCGTTGGGGACATATCCTGAAAGGGGAACGGAAACAATTGCTGGCTGCCGGAGCCGGTGCGGGCTTGTCTGCCGCTTTTGCCGCTCCGTTGTCTTCTTCTTTGCTGGTAATAGAATCCATCGAGCGTTTTGATGCGCCTAAAACCGCCATTACTACCTTGTTGGCCGGCGTGGTAGCCGGAGGAGTGGCTAGTTGGATGTTCCCCACGACTCCTTATCATCTGATTAGTGCGGTCGTTCCCGGTTTATCTTTTATCCGTCAGGCAGAGCTTTATATTATCTTTGCCGCCCTTATGGCTGTCATTGCAAAGTTTTATTCGCTCATCGTTCCTTTCTTTCAAGAAGGATACCTGCCATGAAACTCTCCATTCCTGTCAAGATGTTGTATTTATTGATCATAGCTTATGCCATATCGTTAACAGAGACGAATCTGACAGGTGGCGGAGAGCAGTTTTTGATGATGCAGGGAATGAATGGAACTCATGATATCCGGTGGCTTACTATCATGATGCTTATTCATTTTGTTTTTACGCTGTTTTCTCTTTCTTCGGGTTTGCCGGGAGGAAGTTTCATTCCTACCTTGGTTACGGGAGGATTATTGGGACAAATCTTCGGGTTGGTATTGGTACAGCGCGGATGGATAGGGTATGAGAATGTGAGTTATATGATGCTGATCGGGATGGTGGCTTTTTTGGTGGCTGTGGTGCGTACCCCTTTGACTGCCATTGTTCTGATAACGGAGATTACCGGTCATTTCGAGGTGTTCTATCCTTCCATCGTGGTAGGTGGGTTGACTTATTATTTCACCGAATTGTTACAGATAAAACCTTACAATGTATTGCTGTATGACAGGATGTTCCGTAGCCATAATCCGAAGTCTTCCGAAGGGGCTGGTGCCCGCTATCATCTTTTTGTCGAGATAATGGATGGGTCTTATTTTGACGGAAAGGAAGTGGATACATTGGCTTTACCTAATCATTGTATCATTCGTAGTATACATCGGAATCGTAAAAACTTACTTCCTCAGGGGCAAACCCTGGTTCCCGGTGATCAAGTGGAGATAGAAATAGATGCGCAGGATATAGAAAAAATTATACGAACCGTTGGTCAGTATGGCAAATATCTATTAAAAGATGAGTCTAAAAAAGCCCCCGTTAAAGGACGAGGGCAACCTAAATGTTTTCACAACGGAATAATCCTTATTGTGACTTGCTTCAAATTAGTATTGCAAAACTATGAAATAAATATGTAAAGAACAAGTGATTATTAGAATAATTTGATAACTTTGAAAAGTTTTTGATAAAATAGTTGTCTTATGAAAAATATAGTGGGTCTTGATTTGGGTACCAATAGCATAGGTTGGGCAGTAGTAAATGGAAGTGTCAATGACGATGGAAGTGAACAATTGGTTAAGATACAAGCTTCTGGAAGTCGCATCATACCTATGGATGCAGCTATGATAGGAGATTTTAATAAAGGTAATTCCATATCTCAAACTGCTGAAAGAACCAGATTGCGTGGAGTTCGTCGTTTAAGCGAACGATATCTGCTTCGCAGAGAACGGTTGCATAGAATTCTTGATATTTTAGGATTTTTTGCCTTTTCATTTTGCTCAAGATTTAGATAGGCATGGTAAGATAGTTAAGGGCAAGGAACCTAAATTGGCTTGGCGTAAGAATGAAGCTGGTCAGTTTGAATTTATATTCCAAGATTCATTTAAGGAAATGCTGGAGGATTTTAAGCTAAATCATCCGAATCTGATAACAGATGATAAAAAAGTACCTTATGATTGGACTATCTACTATCTCCGTAAAAAGGGATTGACTTCTAAAATTCAAAAGAAGAATTGGCGTGGATATTATTGAATTTTAATCAAAAGCGTGGATATTATCAATTACGTGGTGAGGAAGAGGAGGAAAATAAGAATAAATTGGTTGAATTCTATGCTCTTAAAGTGGTTGCAGTAGAGGATTCCGGAGAAAAAAAGGGAAAGGATATTTGGTATAATGTGCATTTGGAAAATGGATGGGTATATCGAAGAACAAGTAATATGCCTCTTGATTGGGTTGGAAAAACTAAAGAGTTCATTGTAACTACGGATTTAGAGAAGGACGGAACTCCGAAAAAAGATAAGGAAGGGAATGTAAAACGCTCTTTTCGTGCTCCTAAGGAAGATGATTGGTCATTGGTCAAGAAGAAAACAGAAGCGGATATTGATCAAACTCATAAGACAGTAGGTGCCTATATTTATGATACGCTTTTAGGAAATCCTAGTCAGAAAATTCGTGGAAGACTGGTGAGAACCATTGAACGCAAATATTATAAGGAGGAGCTGAAACAGATTTTGGAGAAGCAGAAGGAGTTTCACCTGGAATTGCAAGACAGAGCATTGTATGCTGCTTGTGTTGAAGAACTATATACAATAAATGAAGCACATCGGAATAATATTGGTAATCGGGATTTTACTTATTTGTTTTTAGAGGATATACTCTTTTATCAGCGTCCTCTTAAAAGCAAAAAATCATTAATAGACAATTGCCCTTATGAGGAGAATCATTGCCTTGATAAGGAAACAGGAGAGATAAAATCTTTTCCTGTAAAATGTATTGCTAAATCACATCCGTTATTTCAAGAATTTCGTTGTGGCAATTTATAGTAAATCTGCTATTTATAGAAGA
>ENA-OQCS01001305-OQCS01001305.1-human-gut-metagenome-genome-assembly--contig:-NODE-1305-length-13007-cov-2.217702_pt1 | contig 13007 bp, 13 predicted proteins | sample MGYA00242757_ERZ504575 | MGnify/ENA primary metagenome ERZ504575 (study PRJEB26092, sample SAMD00036297) | human gut metagenome | host: Homo sapiens | study: EMG produced TPA metagenomics assembly of...
GCCAGACACCCCCATGTTGCCATCCTTTACACCCGGTGTAGAGGGCCGGTACATCCGGGTGTAAGATGCAACACGGGGGTGTTTACGGAATTATGTGCTTGTCTTTGCTAAAAAAAGAGAGGGCTTTTGTGAAATGAAGAACCGTATTTCGCCAATTTAATACCTATTATATTCGTTTTTACATTTGTTTATTCGATTATTTTATATGTTTTCTCAAAAGCAAAAGAAGGTAACATATTAGCTATCAATCATATAATAAATCCCATATGTTTCGGAAGTGATAGAGGAGTGATAGAGGAAAACGTCCTGTATCACAGCCTCTAACGATTGAATATCAATAACTATAACCTTCGCAGTGATAGAGTGATAGAAGGATTTACAAAATGGCTCTTACGCTGTAATGTCTGTCTTTTCTTAAAATAATCTACATTCCCAATACATTTTCCTCCGGCCTGTCGTATATTTGTAGTTTAATAATTAGAAGCAATGGCAATTCAATTCAGCATACACATAACTTTCTGTTTATGAAAAAAAATATATTCCTACTCTTTCTACTCTTTACCGCCGTCTCGCTTCAGGCGCAATACCCGTTGCTCAGCAAAGATGCCGAGATCAGCCTATTGACAGTTTCGCCATCGGAAGACGAAGTGTACACGGTCTACGGACATACAGCTTTGCGGGTAAGAGATGCATCGAAAAAACTCGATACCGTATTTAATTACGGGATATTCGACTTCTCGAAGCCCAACTTCATCTATCGGTTTGCAAAAGGAGAAACCGATTACAGACTGGCAGCGCAATATACACGCGACTTCCTAATCGAATATGAGATGCGGGGAAGCGAAGTCACCGAACAAATCCTGGATATCGATTCCGCAGGAAAAGCACGGATATGGGAAGCGTTGATGATCAATAACCGGCCGGAAAACCGCGTATACCGTTATAATTTCTTTTTCGACAATTGTGCGACGAGACCCGCTGCCATTATCGAGAAGCTGGCAGGTGGAAAAATAGATTATAACATACCGTTCAAGCAGCAGACGTTCCGCGATCTCATCAACTACTGTACGCGTAACAAACCCTGGCTTACGTTCGGATGTGACCTGGCACTTGGCAGTCCGACCGACCGGATCGCGACTCCCCATGAAATGATGTTCCTACCGCCCTACCTGAAAGAAGCGTTCGGTACGGCAACCATTACCGGTGCAGACGGTTCTCGGAAGGAATTGGTAAGTTCAACCAAAACATTGATAAACGGACTCACCGATGAGGTAAAACCGGATACGGCTTCTTTACGCCGCTTGTTTGCAGTTGGGCCTTTTTCCTGGTTGTGCTGGCTGTCACATTCGTTGAATGGCGACATAAATCCTATTTCAGGATTGTTGATTGCATCTTGTTTTTCACAGCTGGAATAGCAGGAATCGTACTGTTTTTCCTGAGTTTCGTTTCGACACATCCATGCGTTTGCCCGAACTGGAATATTATCTGGTTACAACCTTTTGACTTAGCAGCTGTTATTTTGTTTACAGTAAAAAAGTTAAGAAAGGCCGCATATTATTATCATTTTATTAACTTTGCGGCGCTTACGCTGATGCTGGCTGGCTGGCATTTCATTCCGCAGCATTTAAATACAGCATTTATCCGTTGGTAATGAGCCTTTGGCTCCGTTCGGGATATGGCGTTTACAGAAAAATATGGAACATCGGGTACGAAAAATATTAACATCGCTCATCGCAATTCTGGCAGCAACCAACCTGGAGGCTCAACAAAGCACTCCCAAATTGGTCGTGTGCATCACTGTCGATCAATTGCGGGGTGATTATATAGAATACTTTTATAATACATTCGGCGAGCGTGGTTTCAAGCGGTTGATGAATGAAGGACTGGTGTATAACAACATACGGTTCGAATTCTCAGACATAGATGAAGCCAGTGCCTTTGCCACCCTATTCACCGGAAGCAATCCTAACTTCAATGGAATAGCGGGAAAGAATATCTACGATTTTGACAAGGAAAAGGAAGTTTCGGTCTTATATGACCCGGACTATATCGGCAATTATACGAAAGAGCATTATTCTCCCCGGAAACTGATCAGCTCCACAATCGGAGACGAACTGAAAATCGCTTCCAAAGGCAGAAGTGACGTATATGCCATTGCTCCCAACCCCGAAAGTGCGATCCTTTCTGCCGGACATGCGGCAAACGGTGCTTTCTGGATGGACGATTACAACGGCAAATGGGCAACAACGACCTACTATAAAGGGCTTCCTTGGTATGTGGACCGCTACAACAACGGCCCGGAATCTCTGTCGGCACGTTTGGAGCAGATGACTTGGACTCCCTCCCTGTCACTGGATAAGTTCAATGCATTTCCGTACGTGTTAGATGAAATTCCTTTCAAATACACATTCAAGGAAAATACAAACGAGTGTTTCTTCAACTTGAAGACATCCCCCTTTTATCAATAAGGAAATCAATCGCTTGGCGCTTCAGTTCCTCGAATACGGGGCTTTCGGTACACGTTCCTGTCCGGATATGCTTGCCATCACTTATTATGCAGGCAATTATCGCGGCAATATGCATAAGGAATACACCCGCGAGATACAAGACACCTATTATCAGTTGGACAAGGATCTGGAGCAGTTGTTGGACAAGATCGACAAGAAGGTCGGACTGAACAACACGCTGATCGTCTTTACCGGTTCAGGATATTATAAGAGTGAAGAAGAATATCCTGACGGCATGCAGCTGACAAATGGCGAATTCCATCCGAAACGTTGCGTCGCCTTACTCAATATGTACTTGATGGCGATCTACGGCCAACATACGAATTGGGTAAAAGGATTCTATAACAACCATATCTATCTGAACCGCAAAGCGATAGAAGACGCGAAGCTGGAACTGACGGTCATACAGGAAAAGGCGGCCGAATTCTTGCGCGAATTCAGCGGCGTGCAATTCGTTGCAACCGAGAATGTCCTTCGTACGGGCAACTGGAATGAAAAGACTTCCAAATACCTGCACGGCACCCACCTTTCAAGCCGTGGCGACCTGATCATCGAGTTACAGCCGGATGGACCATCAACAACGACGATCCGAAAGCGAAAGTAAAAGTAATACGAAATAACGCAGTTATAACCCCGTTGGTATTTATGGGCAACGGTATCAAGCCGGAACATATCTACCGCGAAGTAAAAGCCACAGAGGTAGCCCCAACGGTAACCCATGTGCTGAGGATCAGGCCACCCAATGCGTCCCTCAGTCTACCACTTAGAGAATTGACAATTGGCAATGGACAATTGGCAATTCCATCTAAATAAATATCCATTGACAAATACAAACAAATAAAATTAGTAACCATCCAATTGAAATCGTCAATTGCATTGTCAATTGTCAATTGTCAATTGTCAATTTAATAAGTTATGGGATTTAATGAATTTATGACGAAGCTGTTCGGCAATAAGTCGCAGCGTGACCTGAAAGAAATCACCCCGTATGTGGACAAGATCAAGGCCGTATATCCGTCAATCCAAAAGCTCTCGAATGACGAGCTTCGTGCAAAAACTGATGAAATCAAACAACGTATCCAGGATTACGTAGCCGATGAACGCGCTAAAGTGGAAGAACTGCGCAAAGGCATCGACAACAAGGAACTGGAAGAACGTGAAGCGATCTGGGCAGAAGTTGACAAGATCGAAAAGAATATCACTGAAAAGATGGAAGTGGTACTGGAAGAGGTACTTCCAGAAGTCTTTTCTATCATGAAAGATACGGCTCGCCGTTTTTCTGAAAACGAAACGATCGAAGTAACGGCAAATGACTTCGACCGTAACCTGGCTACCAAATACGACTTTGTGGAAATCAACGGCGACAAGGCCATCTATCACAACCATTGGGTGGCAGGTGGCAACGAAATCACCTGGGATATGGTCCACTACGACGTACAGTTGTTCGGTGGTGTCGTACTGCACAAAGGCAAGATTGCCGAAATGGCGACCGGTGAAGGTAAAACATTGGTGGCTACTCTGCCGGTATTCTTGAACGCATTGACCCGCAACGGTGTACACGTAGTAACCGTGAACGACTACCTGTCAAAACGTGACTCGGAATGGATGGGCCCGTTATATATGTTCCACGGACTGTCGGTAGACTGTATCGACAAGCACCAGCCGAACTCTGATGCCCGCCGTGCCGCTTACAATGCCGACATCACATTCGGTACGAACAACGAATTCGGTTTCGACTATCTGCGTGACAATATGGCGATCAGCCCGAACGACCTGGTACAACGCAAACACAACTACGCCATCGTCGATGAGGTCGACTCCGTGTTGATCGACGATGCCCGTACACCGTTGATTATTTCCGGTCCGATCCCTCGCGGCGAAGAGCAGCTGTTCGAACAGTTCCGTCCGAACGTGGAAGTAGTCGTAAACGCACAGAAAGACCTTTGTTCCAAGATGCTGATCGAAGCCAAGAAGAAAATGGCAAGCAGCGATCAGAAAGAGGTGGAAGAAGGTTCTATCCAACTGTACCGTTCCTTCAAAGGATATCCGCGCAACAAGGCGCTGATCAAATTCCTGAGCGAACAAGGCGTAAAAGCCCAGATGTTGAAGACGGAAGAATATTTCATGTCTGAAAACATGCGTCACATGCATGAAGCGACAGACGAACTGTACTTCGTGATCGACGAAAAAAATAACAGTATCGAATTGACCGATAAAGGTATCGACTTGCTGACCGGCAAGACCGATGATCCGACATTCTTCGTATTGCCGGATATCACCTCCCAGCTTTCCGAACTGGAACATATCCAAAACGAAGAAGAAAAACAGGCTAAGAAAGACGAATTGCTGGCCAACTATTCCGTCAAGAGCGAACGCGTACATACGATCAACCAGTTGTTGAAGGCTTACACTTTGTTCGAGAAAGACGACGAATATGTCGTGATGGACAACAAGGTCATGATCGTCGACGAACAAACGGGCCGTATCATGGACGGACGCCGCTACTCCGACGGTCTGCATCAGGCTATCGAAGCAAAAGAACGTGTGAAAGTGGAAGCTGCAACACAGACATTTGCAACAATCACCCTGCAGAACTACTTCCGCATGTATCACAAGCTGTCAGGTATGACCGGTACGGCAGAAACGGAAGCCGGTGAATTCTGGGACATCTACAAACTGGATGTTGTCGTAATCCCGACAAACCGCCCGATCGCCCGTAACGACATGAACGACCGCATCTACAAGACGAAACGCGAAAAATATAACGCCGTAATCGAAGAGATCGTCCGGTTGACCGAAGCAGGACGTCCGGTACTGGTCGGTACGACATCCGTCGAAATCTCCGAATTGTTGAGCCGTATGCTTACTATGCGTAAGATCAAACATAACGTCCTGAACGCGAAATTGCACCAGAAAGAAGCTGAAATCGTAGCGACTGCCGGACAGAGCAGTACGGTGACGATCGCCACCAACATGGCCGGTCGTGGTACTGACATCAAGCTATCGCAGGAAGTAAAAGCAGCCGGCGGTTTGGCCATCATCGGTACGGAACGTCACGAAAGCCGCCGTGTAGACCGTCAGTTACGTGGTCGTGCCGGACGTCAAGGTGACCCGGTTCTTCCGTATTCTTTGTTTCTCTGGAAGACGATTTGATGCGTCTGTTCGCATCTGAAAAGATAGCCGGATTGATGGACAAATTAGGGTTCAAGGAAGGTGAAGTGTTGGAACACAGCATGCTGAGCAAATCTGTTGAACGTGCTCAGAAGAAGGTGGAAGAAAACAACTTCGGTATCCGTAAACGTCTGTTGGAATACGACGACGTGATGAACTCGCAACGTAACGTAATCTATACCCGCCGTCGTCATGCTCTGATGGGAGAACGTATCGGTCTGGACGTATTAAATACAATTTATGATACATCCGTTGCAATCGTCGACCAGCATGCCGATGGTGACTACGAAGGTTTCAAGCTGGAACTGTTCAAGACTTTCGCAATGGAATGTCCGTTCACGGAAGAAGAATTCAAGAACGGCAAAGCCGACAAGCTGGCCGATAAACTGTTCGATGAAGCGTTGCAGCTGTTCAAACGCCGCATGGAACGTATGACTCAGGTTGCCAATCCGGTGATCAAACAAGTTTACGAACATCAGGGTGCGATGTATGAAAACATCATGATCCCTATTACGGACGGTAAACGTATGTATAATGTTTCCTGCAACTTGAAAGAAGCTTACGAAACAGAAAGCAAAGCTATCACGAAAGCATTCCAAAAATCGATCGTCCTGCATACTATCGATGAAGCTTGGAAAGAACATTTGCGTGAAATGGACGAACTGCGTCACTCGGTACAAAACGCCAGTTACGAAAATAAAGATCCCCTGTTGATCTACAAGTTAGAGTCTTACAACCTGTTCAAGAACATGGTGGATATGATGAACCGTAAGACTGCTGCTGTCCTGATGCGCGGCAGATCCCTGTTCGCGAAGAACCGACCGAAGAAGAAAAGCAGGCTATGGCTGCCCGTCAAGCAGCTATGGAAGAGGCTGCCCGTCAGCGTATCGCTATCCAAAGAGCTGAAGCCGAGCGCCACCAGGACATGAGCAAATATCGTACTGAGAAGACCGATATCTCCGGTAACAACAATCCGGAAGAACGTGCCCAGCAACAACCGCGCCAGGAACCAGTTCGCGCCGAAAAACGCGTAGGTCGCAACGACCCCTGTCCTTGCGGAAGCGGTAAGAAATATAAGAATTGCCACGGGCAAGGTTTATAATCCTATCCTGTAAGATCAAAACAAAGGCGGCTCTGAAGGTCGCCTTTGTTTTCTTTATAAATCTAAAAAAACATAAAATCCTTTTGTCTCTTACATTACACTTACTACCTTAGTCGAACTAATTTAAATATTACATTTAATCACCATGAAGAAAATTATCTTATTACTGGCTTTTTGCCTGAGTGTAGGCAATTTATTCGCACAAGATGCGAACGCAGACAAACTGCGTGAAGAAGGAGACGCAGCCATGACTGCAAAAAACTATCCCGAAGTTGTAGCAAAGTACAGCGAATACTTGAAACTTACAAACTATGAAGATGAAAGCCGTATCTTTAACTGTGCATTTGCAGCTTACAATGCCAAAAAGTATGACGATGCCATCAAGTTCTACGACATGGCCATTCAAAAGGGCTATAAAGCGGACGACGCCTATGTAGGCAAAGCGATGTCTTTGCGTAGTCAGGACAAAGCTGCTGATTTTACAGCAACAGTTGAAGCTGGTCTGAAAGCAAATGCCCAAAACGCAAACCTCGAAAAACTTCTGTATGCTTATTGCATGAAGAAAGGACAAGCAGCCCAGAAAGCAGGTAAGACAGAAGAAGCAGAAGAACTGTTCAAAGACGTATTAGTTGTAAGTAACGCCAAATATAAAGGCAATGCTCTGTACAGCCTTGGCGTTATGTTCTACAATGCAGGTGCAAAAATTCTGGCCGATGCCAACCCGATCGCAACATCCGATCCAGACAAATACGCTGCTGAAAAGAAAAAAGCAGATGCTCAAATGGCAAAAGCAAAAGGTTATCTGGAACAGGCAGTCGCTTTGAACGCAGCCGATGCTAATTCCAAAAAGATTCTGGATGCTATCAATGCTGCTGCAAATAAAATATAACGCAATAATTAAAAAGAGACTTCGGTCCTCTTTTTTTATTTATACAAAAAGCGAATCATATAAATCCGTACGACAGAGATCCGGCATAATATCAGCCACACTCGGAACAACTATCGACCGGTGTTTATTCAAATGTTAATCCTTTCCAAATCGTCCGGTACATAAACGGTTCCGGAGAATGCTTGTGCAGCTTCACGCATATAAGATTGCTTGCGGGTATCCAAGTTACGGTCTTCGGTGTGATATAAGACCAAATTCTTCACTCCCAATTCCGCAGCCAATCTCCCGGCGTCCAATGCCGTACTGTGGTGCTTCTTATAAGGTTGGAAAACTTCCCGATCCTCATACAAGCAAAAGGCTTCGCATAAAAGCCAGTCCGCATTTTCCACATAAGAGCGGTTTATCACATTATAAGGTTCGTCTCCCAGACAGACAAACGACTGTCCGTCCGGCAGCTGCGTTCGAAATCCGAACTGTTTTTCTTTGGTGGATGCGATATCGAAACATTGCAGGCATAAACCTCCGGCTTCAAAGGTCTCTCCATCCTTCACCTCACGAAACTCGACTGCGCTCCCGATCAATGCGACGATCTTTGCCGGCAGCAATTTCCGGCAGATCCAATCCAGCACTTCCAACACCTTATCATGTCCATACACCCGGAAAGTGCCCGTATATTGTCCGGACAGCATTTTCTGCATAACGATACGGACCATCCAGACAGCCCCAATATATGGTCGGTATGAGCATGTGTCACAAACATATCATGTATCTCGCTTATCGCGATTCCCGCTTTCTCCAACTGTCCCAATATACCGTTGCCACCTCCGGCGTCGACCAGTAAGATGTTCTTTCCGGTCTTAATCGTGAAACAGGTGTTATAACATTTTGTAACGGTAGCATTACCTGTTCCGAGCATAGTCAGTTCAGTAGTCATATTTTCAATCATAAATGTAGGTTTATCTATATTTTATTACAGTTACTTATTATCATTCCGTCCGGTCAAGCCTGTAAGTCCGATACTACTCGAACAAAATTCTAAACCTCGTCAATCCGTCCGCATACGTCCTAAGAGAAAAAGAACAGTTGTGTTTTTGAAGCACTTCGCGGATAAAGATCAAGCCGATGCCCTGACCACCGCGTTTGGTGGAAAAGAAAGGCTGAACAACTTGGCTCCGTTTCCTTATCAATGCCTTTACCAGTGTCGGCAATCTCCAGGCAAACCGGATTACGGGAGGTACGGATATAAATCTCGCCATCGTGGCCGATCGCCTCGGAGGCGTTCTTGATGATGTTGACCAATACCTGTTCGAAGAGTGAATTGTCCAGATTGACAATCGGCGAGACGGAGTCCAGCTCCATCACGATCCGGATATTCCGGTTCAGACAGATCGTTTCCATAAAACGTTGCAAGAAAAGACAACTGCATTCAGCGGCTGTGTCTTGGTTTGCGGCTCCGGTATGCGGACCACATCTGCAAAATTCGTGATAAAATGGCTCATACTGTAACAACGCTCTATCGAAACGCGCAAAACTTCACAAATATCTTCCGTATCCTGCATCTCGCTGAAGGTCGCTTCAAGCGTATCCAATGTAGAAGTAATGCCGGCAGTCGTGTTATTCACCTCATGGGCAATCATGCGGATCACCTTTTCATACGCTTTCTTTTCGGCCTTGAAGACTCCTGCGTCAACATTTCCACCAGATAGAACGAATGATGGAAGCCACGGTCCACAAACGATGAATGCGTACATTTATAGATATTGGCATCGTTCAGGCGAACTGTCTGCGAATCATACAAGGGGATCGGCTCCAGCTCTGCCGCCAAAGGTGAATCCAATTCCGACAGACGCTTACCCACAATATCCGGCAAGGAAGAGATCCCCAACATCTTACGAGCCGCCGGATTAACCGAAAGGACTTCCTTATCGAGATTCAACATAATCACTCCCATCGGTGAAGCATTGATCAGCAGATCCAGAAAATGATTCTGTTCCCTTAAATGCAGTCGTTCGTTCTTCAACTGTTCCATCATCTTGTTGAATATATCGACAATACGATCTGCCTCCTTCTGTCCCACACGGCTCAGACGGGAACTGAAATCCTGTTCCTTCAACAGCTCCATACCGTTCCCAATGATATGAAGCGGCTTGATGATACGGCGATAGAACACAGACAAATAGAGAACCGTCAGAAGTACGAGTCCTTCCACCAAGAAGAACAGGGAAACCGATTCCGTATAGAAGCATGATAGGTAATGATTGCCAATACAGACAACAGCAATGCAGTCAATATCCAAAACAGTCCTTTTATTCTCATCAGCCGGGACGATTTACTTGTCTACAGGTATATCATATTTCTCTAGACGACGGTACAGGGCTGCCCGACTGATGCCGAGCGCCGTAGCAACGTGTGAAAGATTACCGGCATGTGTCTTCAGTGCCTGGAGAATCGTTTGCTTTTCCAACTCGTCCAACGTCAGGCCTTCAAGCGAAGAAGCAGCCTCAGCCTTTGCCGACAGCATCGTATGGAAGCACTGGCTCTCGAAGTCAGAGGCTTCCAAAACAGCCTTGCCTGATACCAATATCGTCCGTTCCACCAAATTCTTCAACTCACGGATATTACCAGGATAAGGCAGCTTTTGCAGGAAGGTCAAGGCTTCCGACGAAAAGCGGACGGTAGGCAAGCCGTTTATCTCCGATTGTTTGTCGGCAAAATAGCGTACCAACAGAGGAATATCGTCTTTACGCTCACGAAGCGCAGGTAGGTGGACGGTTATCAAGTTGATGCGATAAAACAAATCTTCCCGAAACATGCGCTCTACCACCATTTCACGCAGGTTACGGTTTGTCGCGCTAACCACACGGATATCGACTTTGCGAGGACGGCTATCGCCCAAAACCTCGAACGTCTGGTCTTGCAGAACACGTAACAACTTCACCTGACAAGACAGTTCGAGATCGCCGATTTCATCGAGAAAGATCGTCCCTTTATTTGCCATCTCGAAACGTCCGGTACGATCGATATAAGCATCGGTAAACGCTCCTTTCTTATGCCCGAACATCTCACTCTCGAAAAGGCTTTGCGAAAGTCCGCCAAGGTTGACCTTTACGAACGGCTCCTTCGCACGTGAACTGTTCGTATGAATCGCCTCGCAATCAATTCTTTGCCTGTTCCACTCTCTCCGGTTATCAGGACTGAAGCGTTGGTCGGAGCAATCCGGGAAACCGTCCCCAGCACATCCATCAACGGAGCGCTCTGGCCTATGATCTTGTCAAAATGAAATTTATTATCGGCATCCAGGCGGTTCAATGGCATTTTCTGCTCCTTCTTCTGTTCACTTAGTTCGATCGCCGTACGGATAGATTTCAGCAGTACGAGATTATTCCAAGGTTTAGTCACAAAATCGAAAGCTCCTGCTTGCATTCCCTGTACGGCAAGCGAAATAGATCCCCATGCCGTCATCAGAATAACCGGGACATCGGGCTGGAATACCTTCACCTGCTTCAGTAGTTGTATACCCTCTTCACCGGTCGTAGTCAGTGTAAAGTTCATATCCATCAGGATAAGCTGCAACGTCGTCTGGCGTACGACAACCAACGCCTCTTCCGGCCCTGGAACAGCTTCCGGTTCGAACCCGGCTCGTTTCAACAAGAAAGTTAGCGAAGAACGAACGGCAGCATCATCGTCTATTATCAAGATCATTGATTTATGATTTCAAATTTATGATTTGCAAATTTATAGAATTAAATCAATCATCGCCTCACGATCTTCTCAAATTCCGCATCAAGAGTCTGGTCATTGATGAAATCATAAAGAGTGACGCTGCGTATATTGTAATAGTAGTTCCAATAGTCGTACAATTCCTGGATATGCTTCTGTTTAGCCTCATCCTTCGATTGTTGTGCATCGTTCAGGTCCAGAATATTGATCTTTCCGATCATGAATGTCTCGATAGAAGTCTTGTAGCGCTTCTCGGCAATCACATCAGCTTCCTGAGCGATCTCCAATTGGGCAGCCTGGTTATTAAAGTTTTCCACCAACAGGAAAATATCCTGATTGAAACTGATTTCCTCCTGACGAATCTTGGACAATGTCACATCGCGGTTAGATTCGGCAACCTTCACTTTGCCCCGGCGCTTACCCCAGTCGAGAATCGGGATCGTCATGCCGACTTCCACCACCTGGTTTCCCTTTAACCGGTGATAGGCAGCATCAAACGTATGGTCTTTTCCGGTATAACCGATCGTGGCAAAAAGGTTGATACTGCGGCGGTTTCCTTTGGCAGCCGCGACCTCGTAATCGGCTTCCAGCTGACGACGACGAATATTCTTGGCGAACGAATTGTTTTCCTGTGCTTTCTGTAACACAACCTCATAAATCATCCGTAGAGAAGGAGCGGACTCCGGCAGGATCGGCTCGATCACTTCCTGTTCGCTCAACCCCAAAAAGCACGGAGCTGAAACATATTGGCATTGAGACCGGACTGCGCCTCAGTCAACTTCCCTTTCATCTGCAAGGCAGACAACTTCAGCTGCATCAGTTCACTCTCGGAGATATGACCGATCTTACGCTTGGCAACAGCTATCTCGTACAATTTATCGGCATTTTCAAGGTTCTGCCTGGCAATATGCAAGTTCTCATTCGCCAGCAACAAATTGAAAAAATAACCGATCGTGTTGATCGTCACCCCTTCCACACTCTCGATATAAGCGGCTTTCGCTTCCTGATAGCGTACAGGCTCGATACGCCTTTTCCATTTCTGATCGTTCACACCGAAAATCGGTTGCGTAAGCGTCAACCCGATAGGCACGCTCATATATTCGTTGAAAGCCCCTTTCCCCAACTGCCGGTTGAAATCGAGAGAAGAGTTCAACGATATCTTACCACCTGTCAAAGCTATATTCTGATCAATCGAAATCTCTCCGTTCAAGCCGAGCGAATTATTTTGGACAAAAGTGTACGAACCATCGGACTGCTGGTATTTGGTATACTGTTTACTATAAGCTGGAAGCGTCCCTTTGAAGTTTATCTCCGGTAACTGGTCGGCAACATGTGTACGGTATTCCCAATAGGCAGTTTTCAACTCGTTTAAGGCAACTGCAGCATCCACCGATTGCATTTGCGCCAAGTTAATCGCTTCTTTGAGGGTCAGCCTGACAGTATCTTGTTCCTGTGCCTGCAATCCGACATCCGATAACAGGAGAGAAATGATGGCTATATAGATCTTTTTCATCGTAATAAATGTTTTGACCCACCATTGGCAAAAGCTATGCCAAAAAGATATATAACTGATTATCTGCAACATGTTCCAAACAACAGTGTCCGAAAATGAAACATA
>ENA-OQCS01001306-OQCS01001306.1-human-gut-metagenome-genome-assembly--contig:-NODE-1306-length-13003-cov-2.000777_pt1 | contig 13003 bp, 19 predicted proteins | sample MGYA00242757_ERZ504575 | MGnify/ENA primary metagenome ERZ504575 (study PRJEB26092, sample SAMD00036297) | human gut metagenome | host: Homo sapiens | study: EMG produced TPA metagenomics assembly of...
GGCTTTTGGACACGGGTTCGACTCCCGTCTACTCCATAGAAAAAGTGCCGTTTTTGCGGCACTTTTTCTTTTTCATGTAGCCTTAACCAAACGTCCGGAACGATCTTCAGGAAAGGCAATTTCTTCTGACGGTAATAACCTTAAATCTGCTGAAAATGCCAACAAAACTCAGTATATGTGGTATAATTTCCAAAGAGTTTTACAAGGGAGTAATTAACAAGCTATGAAAATGAAACACAACAGACCTCAGAAACGTTTGATAACACAATTGTCATTATGGTTGGCACTGCTATTGACGTTCTCAGGCTGTGCGGAAAGCACCGTTACGCCGCAGGACAATACCTATGCGATTGAGCAGCTGGCGACGATCCCCTCCGAATTGCTGGAAGCATCGGAGACTGCAGTATCGGAATCCGAATCCGGACAGCCACAGGAAAACGCTTCGGATACACAAGAATCGCAGCAGGTCACATCTGCAACAGACGTTCCGACAGGAGAGGGCACGTCAGCATTTTCCCTCCGGGAGATTCCGGCATACTCCGGCACACCTTATACAGAGGTCAATGGCAACCAGCCTTATTTCACAGAGGAGGAGCTGACCACACAGTCCTTCGAAACCTACAGCGAGCTGGACAGCCTGGGGCGCTGTGGCGTGGCATATGCCAACGTGGGACAGGATCTGATGCCGACAGAACCGAGAGGGGAGATCGGAGCTGTGAAGCCTACCGGCTGGCATCTGGTGAAATACGATAACGTGGACGGAAAATACCTATACAATCGTTGCCACCTGATCGCTATATGCTGGCAGCGGAAAATGCCAATCCACAGAACCTGATCACCGGAACCAGATATCTCAACGTGCAGGGAATGCTCCCTTTTGAGACGAAAGTCTGCGATTATGTCAAAAATACAGGGAACCATGTCCTGTACCGTGTCACTCCCAGTTTTGATGGGGATAACCTGTTGGCAGACGGTGTCCTCATGGAAGCCTATTCCGTGGAAGATGCCGGAGAGGGAATCAGCTTCTGTGTATTTGCCTACAATGTGCAGCCGGGGATCGGTATTGACTATGCCACCGGTGATAACTGGGCGGAGGGCAGCGGAACCTGCCAGAGTACCGTAGCGGCTGTTGCGGAAGAGACACCGGCACCACAGCCTGAGACCGATACCGCGGTACAGATCACACCCGGAATCGTCGGCACCACAGGAATCCCAGGGAATTACTTATGTGCTGAATACCAACACCAAGAAATTCCACTATCCCACATGCTCCAGCGTGGACGATATGAAAGAGAAAAATAAACAGATCTACACCGGCAGCAGAGAAGAGGTTATCAATATGGGATATGCTCCCTGCAAACGGTGCAATCCCTGAAATTTGGTGCAGACCTGGTACAAAAAATAAATATAAATTCCTCAAAAGTTGATTTTCGACAGACATGAAAAAGGTAACACAATTGATATTGTGTTACCTTTTCGCTTTCACATAGTATATCGGTACGCTCGCAGAAAACTTAACCCCTTTTTGAAAAATTGAACACTCTTATTTTTCAAAAGTAAATGCAGCCCCGAAAAGTATATGTTATAGTTCACAGATATATAAAAAATGCCGGTTTTATGCGGTCTACACTAATTTCTAGGAGGAATCAGATGAATACAGCACAACCAATTCGTAACCTGGAGGATCTGAAAAATTTTAAAAACTACTATAAGGAAATCCACCCCAATGCCAGAAACCAATTGTTAGTGATCCTGGGCTTGAATACTGCACTGAGGATTTCGGATCTGCTTACTCTGCGGTGGGAAGATGTTTATAACTTTTCTCAAAACAGATGGCAAGAGCATATTGAGATCATTGAGCAGAAGACGGGAAAGACCTCCTGCATCTATATCAATCATAATATTCACGCATGTCTTCAAAATTATCAGGCACAGCTTCAAAAGGAGCGAAAACCTATTCAGCCAGAAAAGTATCTTTTTCCCCACCAGCAATAAAATGAACCATCAGTCGGGTGCAGGCTTTTCGCATCATCAAAAAAGTGGCAGCTTATTACAATATCCCCGGCGTGATCTGCTGTCATTCCCTTCGTAAAACCTTCGGATATCATGCCTGGCAGCAGGGCGTACAGCCGGCAATGCTGGTCAGCATCTATAATCATTCGTCTTATGAAGTGACCAAACGATATCTTGGCATTGAGCAGGATGACCGGGATAAAATTTTTCAGGAGATCATACTCTGAACACAAGGGTAACACAATATCAAGTTTGTTACATTACGATCAGTATTTCCAAAACACAGCAAATTATAAGGAAATAATCGATTCAAGGAGGAATGGCTATGCTGAGATTATCGGTGAGAGATGAAGAGTTTCTGATGATCGGAGACGATGTGAAGATTGTATTTTTGGGAAGCAGCGGCGGACAGACACGTATCATGATCGACGCTCCCAAGGATGTGAACATCGTACGAAGCAAGGCCATTGAAAAACGGATCCAGGATCCGGAGCTTCTGGCGACGATCCCGAAGTATTACAAGAATCCGGAAGGTACCGCCAAGAAGAAAAAATCCAACGTCGTGATCGTACAGAACAAATAACTTTAGATACTGTGGGACAAAAGCTTGCTAACAATGCGGAATCCTAGGGCCGCAGTAACTATTAACCACACACCGCAGATAAACGGATGTATCTGCAACACTTTTTACACATGGAGGTAAATTATTATGGTAGTACAACACAACTTAACAGCTATGAACTCTAACAGAATGTTAGGATTAACCACCGCTTCTCAGGCAAAGTCCACCGAGAAACTGTCTTCCGGTTACAAGATCAACCGTGCAGCTGATGATGCAGCAGGCCTGTCCATCAGTGAGAAGATGAGAAAGCAGATCAGAGGTCTGACACAGGCTTCTTCCAACGCACAGGATGGTATCAGTGCAGTACAGACCGCTGAAGGCGCTCTGAACGAAGTTCAGGATATGTTACAGAGAATGAATGAACTGGCTGTAAAGGCTGCTAACGGTACTCAGGCTGAGAACGACAGAAGTTACATCCAAAATGAGATCGATCAGTTAGTTACTGAGATTGACCGAGTTTCCACCACAACTAAATTCAATGAGAGTTATCTGCTGAAGGGTGTAGGTACAGATGCAGATAAAACACCGGCGAAACTTACTTACGGAACAGCTCATGGTAAATTAAATGCTATAGACGCTACAACAGGTAAGGCTTCCATTGCTATTACCAAACATACTGGAGCAGACCTTGAGGCAGGTGAAGATGCCAAAGAAACTAAAGGCACATATAAGGCAGATTCGGTTACAGTAAATAACAAAACTTATAAATATGTTTATGATATGAAAGCTGCGAATACTAACGGTGATAAGTTTACCAAAGATATAGCTCTTGCTGCTGCTAAAGGTGCCGATGCTAACACAAAGGTATTTGAAAGCGAAGAGGATATGTTGGCAGCAATTAAGAAAGATATTACTGATGATCTTGGCGGAGAAGTTAAGTCTGTATCTACAAAAGATGGCAAGATTGAACTTGAGGCATTTGCAGATTTGAATGATTCTTTAAACTTTAGCCTTCATGTAGGAGCTGATTCTACAGAAGATAACAAGATTGATGTTGACATTTCTATGATGAGTGCACGTGGACTTGGAGTAAATGGTCTTCAGGTATCTGGTGATGATGATACCAAAGCTACCGCTGCTATTGACACCATTTCCGCAGCTATCCAGAAGGTTTCCACCCAGCGTTCCGCACTTGGTGCTGTTCAGAACCGTCTGGAACACACCATCAACAACCTGGACAACGTAGTGAGAATACCACCAGCGCAGAGTCAGCTATCCGTGATACCGATATGGCTACTGAGATGGTTAAGTACTCCAACAACAACATTCTGGCTCAGGCAGGTCAGGCTATGCTTGCACAGTCCAACCAGGCTAACCAGGGTGTACTGTCTCTGTTACAGTAATCTTAACCACAGTTTGATCCAAAACATTTTTAAGAATTAGTTGTGTAAAAACTAACATAAAAAGGTTCCACCGGAGAATTCCGGTGGAACCTTTTTGCTGTGAACAGCCTGAAAATACCAGTGATGCGGCACTTAGTAAAAATGCACAAAATCCAAATCCGTGAAAATAGCCAATTTCAGTATGCTGAATTTTGTATACTTATTTCGTAGAAATTCATAGGAAAACAGCCCTATATACCTTATAATAAACGTGGGTGCTGCCAAAACGGTAAGCGGTTCGCCTTTCGCCGAAATGGGAACATTTTGAGAACTTCCAGTATTATCGGAGGTGATACGAATGGGAAATTTAACGAAAACATTAAAAAAGCAACCGCCTCCACCAAAGGTACAAGTTGCTTTTTAGAACTATAAACTAAGGTGAACCGTTGCTGTACGGTAGCACTCTTTTTGTTCCTTAATATTAACACTTTTTTTACGATGCGTCAACGTTTTTCGCATACTTGCAATCATTCTGCAAATGCTATAGACTAAGAGTAATCTACATTGATCTGAAAACAGTAAAGGAGACCACTATGTGCACAGCAGCAACTTATAGATCGCAGGATTTTTATTTTGGCAGAACTTTTGATTATGAATTTAATTATGGAGAAGAAGTGGTGGTTACACCGCGTAATTATTCTTTTCAGTTACGGCATCAGAATGCACTGACTGAGCATTATGCATGATCGGTATCGCTCATATGGTAGGGGATTATCCGCTGTATTATGATGCGGTCAATGAGAAGGGGCTGGGTATGGCAGGTCTTAATTTCGCAGGCAACGCTGTATAATCGTAAGCCCAAGGAGGCAGAGACAATATCGCACAGTTCGAGTTCATTCCCTGGATCCTGGGACAGTGTGCTACGGTGCAGGAAGCACGGAGCTGTTAGCCCACATCAATCTGGTGGATACGCGGTTTCAGCGAGCAGTTTCCAACATCACAGCTGCATTGGACCTGGCGGACAGGGACGAGGCGATCACGATAGAGGCAGTCGGGGAGGGACTGAACATCTATGACAATCCCGTAGGAGTATTGACGAACAATCCTCCCTTTGACAAGCAGCTGTTCCGGTTGAATGATTACAGCTATCTGTCTCCGGACCAGCCGGTGAACCGTTTCTCAGAGCAGCTTCCGCTGCAGCCGTACAGCCGTGGCATGGGAGCTATGGGGCTGCCCGGCGATCTGTCCTCTGCCTCCCGTTTTGTCCGGGTGGCTTTTACGAAAATGAATTCTGTATCGGGGACCTCGGAGTCTGAAAGCGTCAGTCAGTTTTTCCATATCTTAGGAAGTGTGGCTCAGACGAGAGGGTGCTGCCGTCTGGAAAACGGTAAGTATGAGATCACCATTTATACTTCCTGCTGCAATGCAGACAGGGGAATTTATTATTATACTACCTATGAGAACCACCAGATCACAGCCGTGGATATGTACCGGGAGAACCTGGATGGGGAAATCCCCGTGCATTATCCCCTGGTGCAGGGAGAGCATATCTTACTGCAGAATGCGGCAGATACAATGGAGGAAAAACTGTAAATGGATGTAGTTCAGAGAGAACATGTAGTGTCCGGCTTCGCTTCTATTCCGAGAAGGATGCCGGACTTGCGGAGCAGGAACGGCAGAAGATCGCCTATCTGGATAAGCACATTGATCATGCGGATATGCAGTCGGTTCTTGCTATTTATAAAAAAGCGTTGGAAGACCGGGTGTTCCGTACTCCGGTGGGTCTGGAGTATCTCAGGGAGCTGCAGGGAGAGCTGCGCGCCCGGGAAGAAGAACTGGGGGAGGAAGTGCCTCCGATCCCTCTGTGGACGAGCTTTGCTAATGTCAGGACGAAGACGTCCCCTGCCAGAAGACGGATCCAGCCGATGCCGGAAGACGGGGGCAAAAAGGCGGGTCTTTGCCTGTCGGTGATCATGAATATCGTGATGCTCGTGGCAATCATTGCCATGTTTGTGATCACATTGAATTCCGACCAGCCCAATATCCTGAATTACGAGCGGAATCTTCAGAATAAATACGCATCCTGGGAACAGGAGCTGACCCAGAGAGAGCAGACGGTTAGGGAAAAAGAGAGAGAACTACATATAGAAAATACAGGGAATACAGGAAATACGGAGACCGAAGTTTCACAGAATTGACATATTTCCGCGCTATACTATGTCTACAACAGAAAGGTGAGGGTATGTATGGACAGACTGAAAATACTGGTAGTAGATGATGAGAGCAGGATGCGTAAGCTGGTCCGGGATTTCCTGGTAAAGAGTAATTTTGAGGTGCTGGAGGCCGGAGACGGCGAGGAGGCACTGGATATTTTTTATAAGGATAAGGATATTGCACTGATCATTCTGGATGTCATGATGCCGAAAATGGATGGTTGGCAGGTATGCCGGGAGATCCGTGTGAACTCCAAAGTTCCTATTATTATGCTGACAGCCCGCGGAGATGAGAGAGACGAGCTGCAGGGTTTTCAGCTGGGAGTGGACGAGTATATTCCAAACCCTTCAGCCCCAAGATCCTGGTGGCGCGGGTGGAAGCGATCCTACGCAGGACGAACCAGTTAGGGCAGGACGAAGCACTGACCTGCGGCGGGATCACGGTAGATAAGACAGCACACCGCGTGATCATAGACGGCAAAGATGTGGACTTAAGCTATAAAGAATTCGAACTTCTGACCTATTTTATGGAAAATAAGGGAATTGCCCTGTCCAGAGAGAAGATACTGAACAACGTATGGAACTATGATTACTTCGGGGATGCCCGTACCATTGATACCCATGTGAAGAAGCTGCGCAGCAAGCTGGGCGAGGAAGGCAATCTCATCAAGACCATATGGGGAATGGGGTACAAAATGGATGAAACAGCAGAATAAACAGCAGAAGAAAAAAGTGCATTCCATCAGAGGACAGTTCGCCTGGATATTTATCGGGCTGATGATCGGGACGATCCTTTTGTGCCTGCTGCTGAATTACATGTTTTTAGGCAGAGTCTATATGCAGAGTAAGCTGGATGTCATTCACGATGCTTATGAGACGATCAAGCAGGCGGCGGAGAGTGACAGCTATGGCTCGGAAGAATTCGCACATGAGCTGGATGATGTGTGCAGAAGCTATAACATGACAGTATGTGTCATGGACGTGAATTCCAACATGAAATATGTATCCATCAACGGCGGCGAGAGACTGGAGAACCGTCTGATCGGCTATGTGTTCGGCTTTGGAACGTTTCCGGATAATGAGCGGATCATCGAGAACGGTGATGACTATGTGATCCAGAGAACCGGGCAGGAGAATAAGGAATATTTAGAGATCTACGGAAGGCTGAACACCGGAATTTCTTTTATCATGCAGACACCGCTCTCCAGTATTCAGGAGAGTGCCAGGATCGCCAATCGGTTTTATATGATGATCGGCTGTCTGGGAGCACTGGCGGGTGGTATTATTATCTGGTTTGTCTCCAGGCGTGTGACGAAGCCAATCCTGGAGCTGAACGATATCTCACAGCGGATGGTACAGCTGGATTTTGAAGCAAAATATCAGGGCAGGGCTCACAATGAGATCGATCTGCTGGGAGAGAACATTAATAAACTGTCCGATTCCCTGGAACAGACGATTTCGGAACTGAAGACTGCGAATAATGAGCTGCAGCGGGATGTGGAGAAAAAGGAAGCTATCGATGAAATGCGTAAGGAGTTCCTGGCGAATGTCTCCCATGAACTGAAGACTCCCATCGCTCTGATCCAGGGCTATGCGGAAGGACTGCAGGAGGGCGTCAATGATGATCCCGAGAGCAGACAGTTCTACTGTGATGTCATCGTGATGAAGCGGCGAAGATGAACAACATGGTGAAAAAGCTTCTGACGCTGAACCAGCTGGAATTCGGCAACGATGTGGTGACTATGGAGCGTTTCGACATTACGGCACTGGTGAAGAATTATATCCAGTCGGCGGCAATTCTGACCAAACAGAACGATATCACGGTGCGGATGGAAGAGTATCCTCCCATCTATGCCTGGGCGGATGAATTTAAAATAGAAGAAGTATTTATGAACTTTTTTCTCCAACGCGGTGAATCACTGCGAGGGTGAGAAGATCATCGATGTCAAAATGGAACAGAAGGATGGCAGGGTGCGCGTATCGGTATTCAATACCGGCAAGCCGATCCCGGAGGATTCCATCGACACATCTGGGAGAAATTTTATAAAGTAGATAAAGCCAGAACCAGAGAATATGGCGGCAGTGGTGTGGGACTGTCCATCGTGAAGGCAATCATGGATTCCATGAACCAGCCTTACGGCGTGATCAATTACACCAACGGTGTGGAATTCTGGTTTGAATTAGAGACAAAATAATGATTTTAAAAGGATATATTTTATATGAGGGAAGAACAGATGCAGGAGGCACCGGTAAAGGTGCTGTTAGTCGGTGTGGACATCGGGGAAGAAGCGGATTTTGAACATTCCATGGAAGAACTGGCAAGTCTGGCAGAAGCCGCGGAGAAGGAAGTCGTGGGCCAGATCGTACAACGGCTGGATCATGTGAACAAAGCATTGTATATCGGAACAGGCAAGGTGGCTGAGGTACGCAGACTGGCGGAGGAGAGAGGTGCGCAGGAGGTTGTATTCGACAATTCCCTGACGCCTTCGCAGGTGAGAAATCTAGGGAAAGAGCTGGAGCTTACCGTCATTGACCGGACGAATCTGATCCTTGACATATTTGCCATACGTGCACAGACCAGAGAAGCTAAACTGCAGGTGGAGACAGCGAGACTGCAATACATGCTTCCGAGACTGGTGGGCATGTACGATGCACTGAGCCGTCAGGGCGGCGCCAGCGGCAGCATGAGTAACAAGGTACCGGTGAGAAGAAGCTGGAGCTGGACAGACGTAAGATCGAACACCGGATCACGGAACTGAAAAAGGAACTGGAGGATGTCAGCAGGACCCGGGATGTGCAGCGTAGGAAAAGACAGCAGTCCCGGACTCCGCAGGTGGCGCTGGTGGGCTATACCAATGCGGGAAGTCTACGATCCTGAACCGCATGGTGGAACAGTTCGGAGAGCTTCCGGAGAAGACGGTCATGGAAAAAGATATGCTGTTCGCCACATTGGAGACCAGCGTCCGTAGCATAGACACAGGGCATAATAAGCCGTTTTTCCTGACGGATACGGTTGGATTCATTCATAAGCTGCCTCACGGTCTGGTAAAGGCATTCCGTTCGACTCTGGAAGAGGTAAAATACGCAGATCTGCTGGTCCAGGTGGTGGATTTTTCCGATGAAAATTACAGACAGCAGATGCAGGTCACTGCCGATACTCTGAAGGAACTGGGAGCAGGTGACATTCCGCAGATTGTGGTGTATAATAAGGCAGACAAATGCGGCATGGAACCGCTGCCGCAGAAGAGACAGGAGCACTGGTATCTCGCCGCAGGCAGAATACCGGTATCCGTGAACTGGCAGAAGCCATTGAGCAGCAGGTCTATGCGGACAATGTGGATTGTACTTTCCTGATCCCGTACAGCGTGGGGAATGTAGCTTCCTATCTTATGGAAGAGGCGCAGGTTTTTTCTACGGAGTACAGGGAAGACGGTATTTTGATCCATGCGGACTGTCACAGACAGGACATGGAGAGATACAAAACATACATGACGCAATAGATCATACAATACGGGAGGATATTATATGGAACAGAATACACAGCAGGACAGAGCAAAGCTTTTGGAACAGCAGGCAAGGGAATACCTGATGCGTTCCAACGATCCGATCTTTACACAGTATGTACAGCAGCTGATCCCGAGAATACAGAAACAGCCACAGTATGTGGAGCAGTTACAGGCAGAGCTGGATAAAAGCGTGGAATACTGGCATCAGAGACAGCAACTGAATGCGGAAAGAGCAGAAAGTGCTGCCGCAGGGCAGATACAGGAGTCCGTACAGCCTTCTACACAGGAGCCCATGCAGAAACAGCCGATAGGGCAGGCTGTTGGGCAACCGGCAGGACAGTTCACTGGGCAGCAGACAGGACAGTTCGCTGAGCAACCGAGAGGACAGTCCACTGTGCAGCCGGCAGCAGAGCCTGTAGTACAGGGGACGAAGAAAAAGCAGAATGCGGAATATCTCATTGGAACCATAGCTCTGTCGGTGGTGGGAGGCGTATTTATCCTGACAGCCCTGGTGCTGATGGGAATGTATTTCATGAACGGATGGATCAAGGGAATCTCTCTCTATGTGGTATCCCTGGGCGTAGTGCTGCTGGCAGAGCTGTTGATCCGGAGAAAATTACCGAAGCTAGCACAGATATTTTCGGCAATCGGCATGGCGGCTTTGTACCTGTCCACCATGATCAATACGCTGTCCTTACATAATTTCGGGATGCTTCCCGCGGCTTTGATCATTGGTGTGATCACCGTAGGCACGGTATTGCTGAGCCGGAAACGGGATTCGCTGATCCACAGACTGCTGGGAATTGCTTCCTGCTGGCTCTGTGCTTACCCACTATCCATGTCCTCCGGGTTATCGATGGCGGAGGTCCTGATGGTAATGGGATTGATCCTGATCCTGAGTATATTGTGCGCCTGTGTACCGGTGCACAGATTCCATACGGCATCACAGCTGATCCTGTTTGCCAGTACCACAGTGCTGTTTCCGACGGCTGTAGGTTGTATTGTGTGGACACAGGGCATGTCGGTTGGTGTTGCGGTTGTAGCTTATAGTGTGTTTTTCCTGATAGCACATCTGGTACTTGTCGTACAGAGCCGTTATGCGCAAATAGAAAAGCAGACCGGACGTGTGGTGAAAAGTGGAGGATTGCTTGCTGTTTACATTGCATTTATTCTGGTATCCGGAATTATGACGGGTGCCGGTATGGATGATTATTGGAGAGCAGCAGAGACGGATGGATATATTGGCATTTTTGCCCTGACCGGAATAGCATTTGTGATCACAATACTGACTGTGATCGCTTTGCGGAAGGCGGAAAAGGGGTGGCAGAAATGGCTTCCCTGCTATTTCTTCAGTTTCGTGACTTTCTGTGGATTTTCAGTGATAGAGAATGATTGGGGGATCGTGATCTGCGCTACGGTATTGCTGATAGCAGTAAAGTACTGTCACGCCTGGCAAAAGGGGCCTTGCGGCACTGGATGCCATCCTTACTACGGTATATTGTATCCTGCTTCTGATGAACGGGAAGGAGATCCCCTATGCTTATGTGCTTTTGGCAGGAACAATCCTCAGTATGTTCCTTGTGCATGAATGGAGTACCTACCAGGAGATCGTGCTGACTTTTTCACTGGCATTTTTGCTCTGTCGCATTTGATGCCTATGATAAAACTGCCGGCATTTTCCGGAATTCTCTTCGTGAGCATTCTGCTGTTCAATAATGTGAATTGTATGCGGGGTAAGGGAATCCTCGTATTTAACGTATTCGTACTGATCGGACAGGTCGGAGCACTGATCGGTCTGGCAGACCCGGTATATCGGAATTCCTACATTACTTATTTATGTATGTTTGTGTTTGTGCTGGCTTATCTGGTGCTGACCCTGCAGGAAAAATATTATAAGAATTTTAAACACAGAGAATTGATTCTTGTGATATTCCTGACCTATATGGCACTGATCGTCAAGACAAATATTCCTGTGATCAACAGTATTCTGATCATGCTGATCGCGCTGGTAAGCGTGACTGCAGGTTTCGTGAAAAAGGATAAGCCGTCAGAATCTATGGTTTAGTGCTTTCTTTGTGTACTTGTGGTAAAATAGCCTTATATGATTACTGGGGCGCACCGATCCTGCAGAAGACCATACTTTTCTTCGTGGTAGGCGTAATTGCTCTTGTAATTGCCGGAATCTATATTATACTGGAAAAGAAATGCAATGAGTGATGCAACGGACAGGAAGGAAGAAAAGGAACGAACTATGACAGGACGTAATAAAAATATGGTATGCGGAGCCTTATTATGTGCAATGATGTTATCCATGACACCTGCGGCAACGAGATCCCGGATCTGACGGAAGAGGAATCCCAGCGGATTGGAGAATATGCGGCAGTGACACTGTTAAAATACGATGCCAATAATCGCAGCCGCCTGGTAGATCCCGAAGTGGTGATCGCCAAATTTGGAAAAGGAAGCGGCAAAGGAAACAACAAAAGCATCACAGGAAGAGGGAAAAGCGGAAGAGACGGGTAGCACCGGTACCACGGAAGTGACGATGCCCACGGCGCAGGAAGAGATTACTGCCAGTATGGAAGATTTTTTTGGCCTGCCGGAAGGTGTCAGCATTACCTATGAGGATTATATGGTAGCAGATTCTTATCCCGAGGACGGGGTTGAGGATGACTATTTTGCGCTGGACGCATCCATGGGGAAGAAATTGCTGGTACTCAGATTTCATCTGACGAATGGATCAGAGCAGGAAGAGACGATAGATCTGCTGAATACGAATTCCAGATATATTATTACAGTGAATGACAGCATCAGAGCAAATGCACTGACTACCATGCTGCCGAATGACATGTCTACCTATGAGGAGACACTGGAACCCGGACAGTCACAGGGACTGGTACTATTACTGGAAGTAAACGAAGATGTGGCAGATGCTGTACAGACGATAGCACTTCGTCTTAAAAATGCATCAAATGAATATACAATTCAACTATTGTAGATATTTTTTGAAAAAAATAAAAAACAGTGTTGACAAGTGGAAGATAGGGTGATATACTCAGTTTCGTTGTCGCGGCAGTGCCAAGACAACGAAACAGCTTCCGATAAGACTTAAAAGTTTTTGAAAAAAGCTGTTGACAGATACCGACAAGGTATGATAAGATATCGATTGTCGCGAAAAAACGAAAGTTTTTCAAGACAAAAAAGTTTTTAAAAAAGTTGTTGACAAACAAAAAGCGGTCATGATAAGATATCAGAGTTGCCGCTGAGAACAACAGCAACGAAGAATCACTGATCTTTGACAAATAAACAGTAATGCAACCCTGAAAA
>ENA-OQCS01001307-OQCS01001307.1-human-gut-metagenome-genome-assembly--contig:-NODE-1307-length-12998-cov-2.479528_pt1 | contig 12998 bp, 19 predicted proteins | sample MGYA00242757_ERZ504575 | MGnify/ENA primary metagenome ERZ504575 (study PRJEB26092, sample SAMD00036297) | human gut metagenome | host: Homo sapiens | study: EMG produced TPA metagenomics assembly of...
GCCTGTCATACGCCCAGACCTGCCTCCCTTGAATGTCTGCGGACTTTCGGTCAGCAACGACATATTCTGCAGCTTGTCATTCCATGTGGAGAGTGCGGCGTTTAAGTTGCTGAGATCCATGACTCACCCACAGGACATCACCACCTTTCCTCTTGGTGCCGTCTCACGCGGTAATGAGGTCGAGGATTTCTTTGGCGAACGTGATAACCAGACCGCCCGCCAGCGTTAAAAAACCTTGGCTGCGCTGGCTGGGGTCGTGGCTCTGCAACGACAGACCGACCTGCACAATGCCCCACCCCAGCAGGATAAGACCCACCGCGCGGATCAGCGAAAAGATGAATGTGGAGAGATTTTCGACCACGACCAGCGGGTCACTGGCGGCAAAGGCGGGCAGGGCAAAAACAACGCCGCACACCATGACGGCGTACAGCGCAAACAAATTGAGAGAAATTTTCACGGATTTTTTGTTATGATTCAGCTTCATGTAGACCTCCTGATTCTTTGTATGGTTGGCTTCATTTCTGCGGCTTCGGCGGGCAGAAAATCGTCCATATCCAGCAGTTCGTAATTTTCGGGTGCGCCGGGCAGATCGTCCAGCGCGTTGTCGCGGCGGTGTAGTCGTAAGGGCTGCGCCGCCGTCCTCGGTATAGCGGATGTTCGGGTGCTTCAGCAGATTATATTTCAGGTCAATCACGGGGCGTTCCCCACGGATAAACAAAATGCACTTGCTGTTGTCCAGCAGCCGCACCTCGTCCGGGGTCATAAGGTCGCGCCCGGATTGCTGGTGGTTGATGCTGTAACTGCCGCTGCGCCCTTTGCTTTGGTTATAGCTGGTCGTGGAGATGGTTTCCTTGCCCAGCAGTTCCGAAACGTACTTGTGGGTTTCTTTCTCGGTGCCGCCAAGGTAGAGAAACTCATCGCACAGGCCAACCAGCGATTCCCAATCGTCTTTATACATGGCTTTGAGCTGTGCCATGTTCTGCACGATGATGGAGCAGAAAATTGCGCGGGAACGCATGGTGGCCAACGCCGACAAAAAGGTATCTTTTGGCAAGGAAATATTGGCGTACTCGTCCATAAGGCAATGCACAGGCACAGGCAAACGACCTTTGTGTATGCGGTCGGCTTGGCGATACAGCGTTTGGATGAGTTGTGTGTAAATCATGCCGACCAGATAATTGAGCGACTTATCCGAGTCCGGTATGCAGCAGAACAGCGCAATTTTGCGCTCGCCCAATTCCTGCAAGTGCAGTTCGTCCGTCATCGTTAATTTGGCAATGGACGGCAGATTGAACGCGGCAAGGCGCACACCCACGCTGACGAGGATGGATTTTGCGGTCTTGCCAGCCGCTTGTTTGAAAATGCGGTATTGCTTACAAGCGATGCTGTCGGGTTCACGCATTTCCAAGCGTTCGAACAAGATGTCCAGCGGGGATTGGTAGTTGTCATCATCCTCGTGGACTTCAGCAGCGGCGATCATTTCCATCACCATCGAGAAGTTTTGTTCTTCGGGAGGGGCCTCGTGCAGCAGGTACAGCATAAGGGCTTGGAGCAGGGCAGTTTCGGACTTTTCCCAGAAGGGGTCGCTGCTTTTTGAATGTGATGGCGTGGTATTTTGAATCAGATTTTCAATCAAGGTCAGCACTTCACGGTCATCATGCACATACACAAACGGGTTGTAACAGAACGATGCGGCAGGGTTTATGAGGTCGAACACAAGTACCTCATATCCCTTTCGCTTCAACAAATTGCCGGTTTTACGCAAAATTTCCGACTTGGGGTCAGTAATTACCATAGAGCAGGCACATTCCAGCACATTTGGCACACCATAGGTGCGCGTCTTGCCTGCACCGGAGCCGCCAACGATAAGGATATTGGTGTTGTGCTTGTGCTTATAGCCGTCAATTCCGATGTGAAAGTGCTGGGTCAGCAACAGGTTGGGGCCATGCTTATCTTGGTAGAACTTGTTCATCCGGAACACATCGCCCCATGCCGCCGAACCGTGTTCTGCGCCGGGGCGTGTGTTCTTTTGATCCGTCACGGCCACGATAACTGCTACCGCATAAACCACCGTGAATACAAGCAAAAAGTGCGGGCTGTCTCTGCTCCACGCCAACGCAAACGGCTCTGCCAGTGCGCTGTTCAGCGCATCCAGCAGAGCCGTTATCTTCATGCCCGGCTTCCAGCGGCAAGCCACCGCCAGTGCCGCCCACCATACAACGGGTAGCGGCAGCAGCCAGACCCACCAAGGATTCTTTCTTCCCGGCGTGGTGGACTACCTTTCCTCACCGCGATAGGGCGGGCGTTTTTTACGCTCGGCATCCCATGCCTGACGTTTTCTCCACAACTTCGGCAAAACTACGGAAAAGTCCTGCGGCATACGTTCCGCCTTGATTTGCGGCAGATTTGCAAACAAATCGCTTTGCAGCGTTTTCCATGCAACCTTATCCGGCATATTTTGAGTATAGAATTCGTTGTAGCTGTACGCCAGCCCACTGGTATCTATGTAGTGCTTGACTTCCGTTCGCAGCATTTGTCGTTCCCATTCGGTTTCCGGCGCACGGTGGGGTACAAGCTGTTCCTGCATAATTGCCTGATGTAAATCGGCAGACGATTTCAGCAGAGCCGGATACTTTCGGAATAACTTGGCGGCAATTCCTTCCTTTTCAAAATAGGTGTGCAGCTTCTGCCCCGCGTAGGCATACCACGCCACATTCCCGCATCCCATCCACTCAGTATCTCGGAACGGAATGTTGAGTGCCGCGAGGTTATCGGGGTCAATCAGCGCCTGCGATAAGCATCGTACCCCTGCATAATCAGCCAGTTACGGAAATCGGTAAATCTGTCATCCGAACTGCGTCATTGATGATGCAGCTGCCGCGACCATTTTAGGAAAGTTGCCTTTATTGCGATAGCTTTGCCATGCGCAATCAAAGCCGAGCAGTTCATCCTGCGGCAAGTTGATAAGTTCCGTGTAAAGGAACTGTTTCACGGACGCTTCATCCTGCATATCCGCTTTGGCGCGGACTCGGTCAATGATCGACCAGAATTTTTCCCATGTCATAGCCGGATTCACCAGATAAACAGCGGCGTGTGGGCGTGAAGCAGCCGCGTCAGCGCGTCATCCACGGCATCGGTATAGCCGCCCTCAGCCAAGCGCTGTACGCAGCTGGTTGAGCGCTGCTTTTGCCAGCCGATACTCTGCCGCCGTCAGCGTCAGTTTGCCGCCTGCAGGCAAATCGTTCACCCGCAGGATGAGCCGTCCGGTCACCTCAGTGCTGCCGCCGTTGGCACGCTGGCCGTAGTAGACATCACCCAGCGCCCGGAGCAGGATGCTTTTGTTGGCACGGTCAAGTTTAACTTTACGTTCTGTCATTGTTTTTCACCATCCTTTGCTCACAGCATATCATAGAACCGCCGCAATAGCTATCCGTCATTTGAAAACAAACGGAAAACAATCAGCCGCGCTCCTGCTGGCGAGATTGCTTCTTGGCAGACGGCACGGCAACAGCGTATTCTGCGGCGAGCGGTTCGCGGGTCTGTACAGCCAGCGTGCGACTCAGACTGCGCAGCAGCCCACCACCAACGGTGTTCACATCCGACAGAAAGCTCCGCTGCTGTTCTTTGCCCAGATTGCCGTACAAGGCAACCACGCGGTCAAAGTTGAAAGCGGTGGTGTCAAGCCCATACCGATGCGCGACCATGTAAGCGGCACAGTAACTCGGCGCAGCGTAGGCTTGGCGGTTGTAGGTGTAATCCTTGTGAAAATCTGCCTGTGCGCATTCCCGGACGATGGCGCACAGCGTCGTGCCTGCATCCATGCCGTTGCGAACATAAATCGTGCGGTTCTTGGGAACATACTGCGCTTGGATGCCATCCGGCAGACTGTCCGAGATCTGAATCGGCACTGGGCTGCTCTCGATGGAGGCGGCAACCAGTTCATCCACTTGGTATTCGGCGGGCGGTGGCACAGGCCTGCCGCGCGTCTGGGTGATGTCGAACACCTTGCCGATATTATACCCGGAAGCCTTTCGGCCGTTATTCTCGTACACCTGCCCCACAATGGCCGTGTAACCTTCCTCGCCGGTACGGATATGCCTTCCGGCATCCTTCCACTGCTGGAATGTGCGGGCATCCGTGATGTCGGCGTTCTGGCCGGAGAGCAAAAGCTGGTTCGGCAGCGAGTTTCTGCTTTGCGACATGAAGTTGAGAAATTCCTGCAAGGCCGGGGCATCTGCCAGTACCTCACCCATGCGGGCATCCACCTGCGCCCAAACCGCTTCACGCTCGGTTTTCTTCATGGCAGCGTAATCTTCCTTAGAATACTGCGGTTCTGACGGTGCGGCGTTGTTGAGATATTTGTTCAAGTCCATTTACAGTGTTTTCTCCTTTCTCTTGATTTTTACCGGCATCCTCGGCATACGGTCTTTGGGCGGCTCAACCTTGCGGCGCAGGTAGGCGGTGATGTCGCTTAATTCCATGCGCACGCTGGGGCGCTCACCCTTGGCCCGAAGCTGATCGGCGCGCGGCGACGGCGAGTTTGCAAAAGATTTGCTGCTGTCGGAGAAAGGCTCGGACGGACTGGCGTTCTCCGAGCCTGCGGAAAACCCATGTTGAACTGCTCCTCGTCTGCGCCGACCTCAAATTCTACCGCGTCATCCTCGGTCTGGACGCGCTCGGTTTCCGGGGTAGGCTCGCTGCGCTCCTGCTGTACGGTGTCGATAAGTTCTGCCGTGCCGGTGTCCACAACAGCAAGTTGCAGCTTGTCGATGATGCGGTTGGCCTTGGAAGCATCATCCTGTAAAATGGCGATCTCAATGTGGTCGGGGTCCATCTTGTCACGGATGGGGCAATACAGCAGACCATGCGCCTTGGAGGCGCGGGCAAAATCGTGCATACGGTCTTTGTCTACCGTGAAAAATTTCAGCGGCTTCTGCTCTTTCAGCAAACGGATTAGGTGCGTTTTGCCGTGGGTCTTTTTACTGTCGTGCAGCACTGCCTGTGCGAAAATAAAGAAGTTTTTCGCAGCGGTGCCGGAGATGCGCAGGGCAAACTCTGCACCCTCCAGCGAGTAGCGGACGACCTGGTCTGCGGGTTCAGAGCCGTAATTCATCTGGCATCACCGGCCTTTTCTTTGGACGAGGGCAAGCGGCTGAACGAGTCCACGCCGGGGATGAGGGCAAGACTGCGCCCGCAGTCCCAACTCATGTGGATTTGTCCGGCATCATCGATGAAATCAACGGTTCCCATAGAGCCGGGAGGCACGGCCATCTCATCTTCCATACAGCTGAGTTGCAGCCGCGTGCCGGGCGGGTACTTGCGGCGCAGGTGTTCGATGTAGTCTTTGTTGGGGTATTTCATAGGCATTTTCCTTTCCGAATTATAGTGTTAAATCAATGTTAGGTAGACGGTCACGCGCGCGTTCCTGTTCTTGTTTTTGCTGTTCAGCGCGGTCACGGCGGGCTTCGGTGAGGTGTTGATGCACCTCTAGGGAGTGTTCTGCGATTTTGCAGCAGAGCCGTTCCTCTTGGCGAAGCTGTTTTAGGGCGGTGTTGACTTGCTGGATGCGTGGGCTGTCCGGGTTTGTTTTGTACAGCGATTTTCTTTCTGCAGTGAGCTGGACAATTTCACCCAGCTTGGCTTGTCGGTAGGTTTCCAGCTGTGCCAACATGTCAATGTTGTTCTTAGATAAAAACTCCATCTGCCGGATGCGCTGGTCTAACTTGTAGGCATCCTGCCGCACGGCATAACTTGGACGGCGCGGCTTGCGAGGGAGCGCACCCAATTCGTACAGGTAACGATAATACAGCGCCCGCAGGCCGGTCAACTTGCGGCGTGGCTTGCCGCTGCGCAGACGGCCATGTTGGATTGTTGGTGGATTTTCCACATAAGGGCGGTAGCTTCGTGGATACAGGATGCGCGTCTGGATTGCTTCGGGGGTATACCTCTTGCCCAGCGTTTTAAATCGAACAAAGCGCTCCTTTCCGGGTGGGCGCAAAACGGGATACTTGCGTCCCATGCGGACCTCATACCCTTTGCGTTCCATTGCACTAAGAAACTGCCGCCATGTAAGGCTTTGTTGAATTGCTTCGTCCACATCCTGCCGAATAGCCGTGCGCCATGTGGGCTGGTTGTTTTTCTCGGCCAGCCATTCGGCGTAGGGCTTTGCTATATGGTTTGAGTTCTCGGTGTCAATGACCGACAGCTTATATTTTCGGCAAAGTTCATCTGACACCGCGCGAATCTGCGTTACATAGCTTTTGCCATTGCTGTGATACTTTTTACCGTCTATCCGGCTTACCGAGTTCCAGACAATATGCGAATGGATATGCCCGGTGTTCAGGTGTGTGCCGATGACATATTCATACCGTCCGCCCAGCACACGGTCTGCAAGTTCTTTTGCAATCCGGTGCGCAAGTTCGGGCGTGACCTCTCCTGCGGCAAAACTCTGGACAAGGTGGTATCCCTGCACACCACCCAGCTTATGCCAGCGTTCTTTGGTCTGACGCATATCGCAAAGGCGGTTTCCAGCGTGCAGGCATACGAGCTTTCAAAGCAGGATTGCTCTGTTTTGTCGCGGTTGGCTGCATAGTCCAATGCGTCCTGCAAAGATGCCGCCGTGGTCTTTTCTTTGTTCATCACATACTTCACCGCCCGATCCAGACGGCGGACAGGGATCACGGATGTGTAAGCCATATTTCATAGAGCCTCCTAGTAGTTTTCTTTTATCTCACGCCAGACTTCCTTGGCGATGCGCATCATCTCGTCCACACATTGCTGCCCGGCCATGCCGGTGCTGTTGGCGCGGTGTGCAAGCTGGTTCGCGTTATTGCAGAGTCCGGAAACTTTCCGAACAAGCTCCGCGTGGTGCGTGCAGGGGCGCGGATGGATTTCTTTGCCCAAGATTAGGGAGCGCAGGTATTCCTCGCGCGAAAATCCACTTATTTTGACCTGTTCACAAAGATGGCGGTACTCGCGCTCGTTCAGCCGCAGCGGAATGACATGACCGCGTCTGCGCATAGCGGGGGTTGGGGATTACCCCAAAGGTGCGTTTGGATATCCAAACGCTATGCTTGCAAAACACGACACCCCGCAAAACGGTTCATGACACAAGGTCGTCGCCCTCCGAAACGGCTTTCTTCAAACCGTCCAAGGTTGTGACAATACGGTTGTATTTCTGCGCCAAGCCGATCTGCGCGTTGGTGGTCGCATCCTGATTGCGGCTGCAGACCACCAGCATCGGGCAGCGCAGCAGCTTATCCCTCACAATGGCGGTGTACTCGCTGCGTTCCATGGCATCTTCCAGCACCAAATACTGGCTGTCCTGCAATTTGGGGCATACCGGCAGATAGCCCAGCAGGTACACCTCGCGGCAATAATTGCGGAGATGTTTGGAGGTCGCGCCCTCGCTAGCGCAGATAAAAGCCCAAGGTCGTTTCATTTTCGTGTTTCCTTTCTGAATTTCGGGAGTGAATCAGATTTGATTCACTTTTCGGTATTTCTTGCAAAATAGTGAATCAGTTCTGATTCACTTCGGATTCAAGGGCAGTTTTCAGCCGTTCAGTGCTGCGTTGGAAGTAGGCGTCCGACATTTCAATGCCGACAGCCTCATAGCCCTCCTGCACAGCAGCCAGCACGGTGGTTCCTGCCCCGGCAAAGGGGTCAAGGATGCGCCCGCCCGGTTCGCAGATCTGCACCACATCCCGCATAAGCTGCAAGGGCTTCTCGGTCACATGGATGCGGTTCTGGGGGTTCGGGTATCGGAACACGCCCGGCAGACACCCAACATTTCTCTCAAGCGGCATTTTGCCGTTGGACCCCCACACAATGTACTCGGACTGCTGGCGGAAGCGTCCTTTCTGCGGGCGGCTGGCGACCTTATCCCACACCGCCACGCCGCGCCAGGTCCAGCCCGCCCACTGCAAAGCCAGCGTCATGGCGGGCAGCTGCCGCCAATCGATGAACAAGCAGACAGGCGCGCCGGGCTTGGCAATGCGGCGGGCATCCTGCAGCCATGCAGCCGTCCAGAACATCCAACTCAACTGATCCATCTGGTCAGAATCGAAGTCGGGTAGCGCTTTGTCCTTGCTCATACTGCTGTACTTTTCGTTGGTGCTGCGGTTCTTGGTGGTCTGGCTGCTGCCGCCGCTGGCGTAAGGCGGGTCGGTGATGATGGCATCGAAGCTGTTCGGCTCAAACTGGCGGAGTATCTGCAGGGAATCTCCGTGCAGGATCGACCAGCGGTCACCGCCGCAGTGTTCGGGCATCCGGAAATCAGGGTTGAGAATGTTGAGCGTTTCGGGAGTGTTCGTCAAAGGCATCTTCCTTTCGTTTTAGCGTTCATTTTCGTGGCGTTTTGTTTCTTTTGATGTGGTGACTTCCGGCCTTTGGCAGGCACAACACTGACAGTATCATCTTTCAGGACAAAGCAATCCGCCGTGGTATTGTAAGTTTTACACCCGGCAGCACCACGGCACCGCCCTGACATACTACATTGCCGGTGAGTTCTCCATAGACACGGGCGTTGCCGCCAATCATGGGCGCACAGCGCGTTTGTTCATCGCTGTTTAAGATTGCGCTGCCACAAATGCAGCTATTGCCGGAAATATATCCGCCGCAGACGATGGCATCATCCTGCACAGTGGCATCCCCCATTACGGTGCGTTCTTGCGACATAGGCGCAGCCTTTGCAACGGCGTGATCTGTAAGGACTGCATCGCCGCAGACAACTGCGTTTTCACAGGCGATGGCATCCTCCGAAATCCATGCACGCCCCTCTTGGTCGAGGTTATCGTAGCTTTCCACATAGCCGCCGAGCATCCCGGCAAGGACATCCTCGGTCAAGTCCGTCAGCGCGCGGATACGGTGCAGCTTCGGGTTGTCGGGATGGGCAATGTTGGTGATCTCGTATTTCTTCATCTGGCATCACCTCGGTCACGCTTGGGCGTGGGGCTGGGCGACAGTTCGGTTTCCACATACTCGGAAATAATGCCAAGCGCCTCCGCATAGCTCTTGCTGGCGGTGACCCTATTGCACATTTCCTTGGCCTTATCGCACTGCCCGGCATTTTTTAGCAGGCGCGAGGCTCGACCCATGATGGCAAAAATGTTGCCGTCCTGCCCAATCAGCTGCATTTTGGCTTCTTCGGGCGGTTCAACAGTTTTTTGAACTCGGTCATATCCGGCACATCGCGTTTCAGTTCAAATCGTGATCCTGCCAGAATGGACATACAGCTTGCCATCCCCAACATCGATTTCCCGCTGCTCAAAGCCCTCGCCCCAGCCGTCGCTGTACTGACCGGTAATGTAAGCGCAGAACACAGCCTGCTCCTCGGCGGTAAGCGGTGCGTCCGTATCGACCCACAGGGAGCCGACCAATTCACCGTTCACCTCGTCCACCGTGGGAACGGCGCGGACGACCTTGCGGCGGACGGAATCGTCCTCACGGTAATATCGCATCAGGTCGCCGTAAAATCTTTGACATCCTCGTAGATGGCATCGCGGATAACATCGCGGTAGCCGGTCAATTCCTTGCCGGTGTAAGGGATACCCTCGTATTCACTGTAATCATCGCCCAAATCCTCGGTGTCATTCGGGAAAAAGTCCGCAGTCAAGGGAGAATAAAATTTCATCTGCAAATCATGTCACCTCTTTCCGCCGCACAGGTCGTGGTTGATCTGTGCAGCATAGTAGTTTTCTATCGTCAGCGGCGCATTGTAGAGCGCCGCCAGTAAGTATTGCTTGATGTTTCGGATGCGGGGCGGGTTGTCCTTGAGGCAATCCAGAACATACTGGATATGTTCTGCGCCCAATTTTAGGAATCGAGATTTTACTACTTCTGCAGGCATTTCCTCTCCCGAAATGCGGATAGCCGCCCGTTTGGAACAAACCACATCCAGCATCAACTCCACCAGTTCATCCAATCGCATCGTATCCATCGGGTTATTCTGCGCCAAAATCGGATACTCGATATTTTTCAGCAGCAGGGCGCGGTACTCTGTCCGCTGGCCCGCCGCGCGGATAGGATTCGATACGTTATTTGTTTCTTCTTTCTTTATTTCTTTAGTATTTAATTGTGCAGGATTTTCCTGTACAGGTTTTTCCCGTTTAGGCTTTGCCTGTTTTGGTTGGGCACAGCTAGGCTCATCCTGTTCCAGAGGCTGCGGCTGCTCTAAAACCGTGTACTCCATACCGCGCATCTGACCGTTCTTGTCGCGGATGCGGCGGCGGATAATATACCCCGCCGCTTCTAACTCGCGCACGGTGGCACACACGCTGTCCACGCCCTCTTTGCAGATGGACGCCAGACCTCGCGTGGTATAATCCCAATCTTCGGCAGAGACAGCATCAAAGATAAAAGCCCCTTCGCCTTGAGCAAAGAGCCTTGTTGCGCAGATGATGGTTGGACATAATGGTATAATTTTGCGTCTTTTGTACACGGAACACAGCCATAACAGATACCTCCAATGTGCCCGCAGTGGGCGAACGATTTCTAACTTTCATGATGATTTTTCTCTCTATCGGCAAGGCGTCGCGCGGTGGGCGGCAGTTCTTGCCATCAGGTTGTTTTTTGCCATATCAGCGTAATCTCCATTCTCGATGTCGGGCGGAAGGTCATGCACGGTGTAGCGGTCAGCGTAGATTTTCCGGATGCCGACACTCGCCATACGCCCTTTGGCATCGTTGTCCAGCCGCAGTTCTATCGTGGTGATTTCCGGGTGCTGGCGCAGGAATTCCTGTAACGCCAAAGGCTCCTTGCCGGAGGATGAAACCCCGGCCCAGCGACAGACGGTATTTGTCTGCCGCATCGCCGCAGAGCGTCATCTCGGCCATGGCATCTATGGCGGCTTCGAACACCGCCACTGTGGTGCCGCGCTGCATCGGCGGGATGCAGAATCCGTACTGTTTCTGACTGCCGGGAGCCTCCCTCTTGAACGGTTTCCCATAGTCATAAATACCGCGCAGAGCAGCATATTTCGGCACACCCTGCGGGTCTTTGCCCAAGAAAACACAGTTGTGATATTCTGCACTTTCGTACAGAATTTTTCTCTCAATACAGTATCGGATGGTAGGCAGTGAGATGCCGCGCCCCAGCAGATACCGCGTTACGCGGTCATTATTCAGCGCGGGGTTCGGCAGACGAAACAGCGGGCGCTCGCGCTCCACCGCTTCATGCTGCACGGGGATGTACATCGGGCTTTCCTCACATAACAGCTGCACCGCCTCTACAAACGGTACACCTTCCACATAAATCAAATATTTCAGCGCCGACTTGCCGCCGATGTCGCGGCTTTTCCAGTGCCACACACTGGATTCGCCGTTTATCTTGAAGCTGTCATGCTCCGCAAGCTGGTACTCGCCCCGCGCACTGCTTTTCACCAGCGAACCGGGTCTATACCGCCGCAGGAACTCGATTGCCGTCATCTGATTGGCGGCACGGATTTGTTCTTTACTGACGCGCGGCAATTACACAATGTAAGCGGCGAGGTCGCTCATATGTTCGATATTTTCCCACGGAAAATCCTCGCGCCCGAAGTGACCGCCCGCCGCCGTGCGGGAGTAGATGGGGTTCAGCAGGTTCAACTGCTTGATGATGCCCGCAGGGGTCAGGTCATACGCCTTGCGCACAGCGGCCGACAGGCAGTCATCCTCGCAGGGGCACCTGTGCCAAACGTATTCACATCCACCATGACAGGCTCTTTTTCCCCGATGGTATACGCCAGCGTGACCTGACAGCGCTGGGCAAAGCCAGCTGCACGATGTTTTTGGCAATGTACCGCGCCATATATGCGCCGCTGCGGTCTACCTTGGTGGCATCCTTGCCGCTGAACGCACCGCCGCCGTGGGGCGCAAATGTGCCGTAACTGTCCACCATGAGCTTGCGCCCGGTCAAGCCGGTATCGGCATCCGGACCGCCCTGCACAAACTTACCGCTGGGGTTCAGGATGATTTCCGCATCATCGGCGGGCATACCGTCAAAGGCCAGCGGGAACACATACTCGTCCAGCAAATCTGCCAGCTTATCAATATCGGTATCCTCTTTGTGCTGAACCGACACGACCACCGTGGTGATGCGCACGGGCGTGTCGCCGTTGTACTCCATCGTGACCTGCACCTTGCCATCCGGGCCGATGTCAGGGATAACGCCCGTCATGCGGGAGATTTCCAACAGCGTTACAAGGCGCTGCGCCGCTACCACAGGCATGGGCAGATATTCGGGCGTTTCGTTGCAGGCGTAGCCAACCATAACCCCCTGATCGCCCGCGCCGAGGGTGTCCTCGTCCTCTCCCTCAGCCAATTCCGGCTCGACAGCGCCGCAATGTCGGGACTCTGGTCGTGGATGTAGCAGTCGATTTGGTACGCCTCGGGTCATAGCCGACATCCCGCAGGGTGTCGCGGACGATGTTGAACACATCCGGTTTAGCGTTGGTCGTGATTTCGCCCGCCACAATAATGTGACCGTGGGTTGCCATTACCTCACAGGCCACGCGGCTGGCGGGATCATGCTGCAGACAGGCGTCCAGCACGCTGTCGGCAATAAGGTCGCACAGCTTGTCGGGATGCCCGCGCATAACGGATTCTGCGGTGTAAAACGGGGATGCTCGTTTCCTGCATGGTTTCGGTATTCTCAAAAAATGTCGTTCATAGGTTTTTCTCCTTATCTTTCGTGGCTTTCTTTTGTGTTCGGCGGCGGGGTCATAACACGGGCGTATTCTTCCGGCGTGGTGTGTTCCACACACAGGGTCTTGCCCAGCAGGAAAAACAGCTGTGGGTCATGGTACAGTTCCTCGTAGTGTTTCATCTGCTGCGGCGTAAGGTCAGTAAAGTCATCGCGGGTCAGCCCGCAGACGAAAAATGTGCCGTGGATGATGTCATAGTCGCCCAGCATACGGTTCAGCGGCAGGTTTTCTGCAATGCCGTTGTCATTGCAAACGATACAGGCGCTATCCCGCCAAGGGTACACGGCCTCGATGGTGCCGCCGACAACTGCCTGCTCGG
>ENA-OQCS01001308-OQCS01001308.1-human-gut-metagenome-genome-assembly--contig:-NODE-1308-length-12997-cov-3.643667_pt1 | contig 12997 bp, 20 predicted proteins | sample MGYA00242757_ERZ504575 | MGnify/ENA primary metagenome ERZ504575 (study PRJEB26092, sample SAMD00036297) | human gut metagenome | host: Homo sapiens | study: EMG produced TPA metagenomics assembly of...
CCGTCCACGTCGTAGGCGCCTCGCACTGGTTGGCAGCCGTCGCGCCGCCCCACAGGAAGTCATTACGGAAAGCCATGCATCAATCCTTTCGCACGCTGTTGTCATAGGCTCAGTATCCCTACAAACAACGCGTCGCTCAACGGCAACGACGCAGGTCGATACTTCTTTTCGCGTGCAGGCGCCCGGCAGCCGCCCCGCCTGACACTTTCTGATACCCGCCTGCCCAAACCACCACAAAGGGAACAGGCACCTTTGTGGTGGTTGGGCCCGGTTTGTCTCGATCTGTAACAGTTAGGCCGCCAAAACCGGGCCTGGTGTTACAGATTGAGATCTTTCGGGCAGCCCTCTGCAGTTTGTCTCGATCTGTAACAGGTAGAGAGATTTAGCCCGCTAGATGTTACAGATCGAGACAGAAGATTCTAGTCGCAGGCGATGTCGAGGTTTTTGCCGATGAGGCTACGTAGCCGCCCTCGGCTGCCTTGGGGCTGTCAGCATGGCAGAGAACCCACTTGTCGGCCTTCCAGTAGCAGTAGCTGTCACCGGTGGCAGGCATGTCGGCTGCGGCCTCGGGGCGCGGGCCGTTGGTGCCCGCCGGCAGCGCCACCATCACCTGGAAGCCGCCTTCGTCGACCATGCACGGCGTGTAGTGGAGCGTGGTGTTGAAGACTTCGACGACCGTACCCGCCGGCACGCGAAACGCCTTGACGCACGCGGTGTCGAGCTTGCCGTCCTCGATCTCCCAGCGATGCGCCACGAGCAGGATAAAGTCGCGAGCGCCCAGGTTGAATTCGCTCGCGCGGTGATACTCCAGGCAGTTGAGTCGTGTATTGTGGCCGTTGCACCAGCCGAGCTGAAAGGGACGGCCACCAAACATGAGAAAGCCAAGCTTGTCGGCATCCTTGACGTCCTCGAGCTCCGGCGCACTTGCAACGTACTTGCTGCCCTCGGGAATGGGCGTGGCAGAGAGCGCCTCGAGCACGGGCGACGTAAGCTCGGACGGAACGTTATCCCAAACGTTGCCATAGGACTTGAACTCGGGATCGTTGACAGAGTAGATATGCATGTTCACTCCTGTTCGTAAATGTGACTATACGAACATTCTAGAACAAACATGAGCGATTTTGAACGCTCGTCCCGACCAATCAACAAAAAGGCGCCCCCGCATAAGCGAAGACGCCAATGCGCGCGTTTTGGGCGATAAAGCTTATGCCTGCTGATAGTGCAGGTGCTTCTCGTCGATATCGGCCAGGTCGCGGTCGAGGTAACGGCGCGCGAGCCAGTTAGCCATGGGAAGGTTCTGGTCCAGGTAGTTGCCGCACTCCTCGGGAGCGGCACCGGGGACATCGCCCTCAAAGTCGGCGACAAACTCGAACAGCTCACGCACGAGCGGCAGGATCTCCTCGCTCGTCACCTCACCAAATACGACGAGGTAAAAGCCGTGCGGCAGCCCATGGGGCCAAAGTAGACAATGCGGCTCGACCACTCGGCATGATTGCGAAGGAACGTCGCGCCAGGTGCTCAATGGTGTGACACTCGGCGGTGTTCATGACCGGCTCCTTGTTGGGCGTGGTCAGGCGCAGGTCAAACGTGGTGACGGCAGCACCGGTCGCCGGATCGCGGTCGATGCGGCTCACATACACGCCGGGCTCAAGCAGCAGATGGTCAACGGAAAAGCTGGCGATGTGCTCCATGGCAGATCCTCTCGATAGTCAAATTGGACGGGCTCTTTTAGCTGGTTCATTGGTCGCACCAATCATACCAGTCAAAAAGCCCCGTCCCAAAAAGACAACTTAGCCAAGGACACGGGCCATACGCGTCTTGAACTCGGACAGGAAGCGCGGAGCATCCACGGTCAGTGCCACAAGCGCGCTCTTGTCCGGATCGGACAGGCGACGCTCATCGCAGATGGTGCGACCGCGGTACTCGCCCAGCAGATCAACACGCAGGTTGCAGCCGAGCGCACCTACGAGCGTGGGGTCGATCGCCACGGCAACGGCCAGCGGATCGTGCAGCGCACAACCACCCAGGTAGGGTGCGTTCATCTCGTACGAGCCAATGTAGTGCTCGACCATGCTCGCAAATGCGCAGCCCGCCATGGTGCCCGAGCCCGTCCAGCCGGCAATGTCGCGGCGTGTGAGCACCACGCGATGCGTCACGTCCAGACCCACCATGGTGAGCTTACGGCCCGAGCGCAGCACTGCGTCGGCTGCCTCGGGGTCGCTCGCCATATTGGCCTCGCGCCCGCGCTCACGTTACCGGGCACGGTAAGGCGCGCCCATTACGACCACGCGGCCGATGGACATCATCGCCGCCGCATCGCGCTCCAGGGCGAGCGCCAGGTTGGAGAGCGGGCCAGTCGCTACGTAGACAGATCGGGACCATAGGTGCGCGCGGCATCGATCAGATAATCGACCGCAGCGTTGCCGTCGGCCGAGGTCGCCCCCACCGGCTCGTAGGGCGACGCGGGCACGCTCGCGCCGCCGATGCCGTTCTTGCCGTGAATGAGCGCGGTGGACGCCGGCGGCGTATAGGCTCAGTCGCCTGCAGAGGACGGTCGGCACCCAGGTACACCGGAACCTCGGGGCGACCCAGCAGATCGAGCACCGCCAGGCAGTTGTGCGCCGATTGCTCGACGCGCACGTTGCCAAAGCACGTGGTGATGCCCACGAGCTCCACCTCGGGGCTCGCGATGGCATAGGCCAGCGCCATCGCATCGTCCACACCCATATCCAGATCAAGGATCAGCTTCTTGATTGCCATTGTTCTACTCCGCTTCTCCGTCTTTATCGTTTAACTAAACCAATGTTCAACTTCGGCGCGCGTGGGAATCGATTGCTGAGCGCCCAGCGCGACACCGTCACTGCCGAGCGCGAGCACCCGCGGCCATGCACTCAAAGAGCGGCAAGCCCTCTAGGCGAGCCGCCGCCAACGCGCCGATAAACGTATCGCCGGCGGCCGTGGTATCGACTACCGTACTCGAAAGTGCCAGCATGCGCAGCAGCTCACCGCCATCGCCGAGCGTAACCGAGCCGGCACCGCCCAACGTGATGACCGCAGCGCCGGCGCCTTGTCGAGCAGCGCATTGAGCGCGGCGACGCAACTCACATCATCCGTGGGCAGAATGCCCGTCAGAACCTGGCACTCGGTCTCGTTGGGACAGACCAGGTCGACCGCAGGCCAGACCTCCGCAGGCAGCTCGCAGGCAGGCGCCGGATTAAAGACCGTATAGAACCCCAGCCCATGAGCGCAAACAAGCGCCTCGGCCGTCGCTGCAAGGTCACATTCACCCTGGGCGATAAAGACGCTTCCGGCAGCCGGGGCAATCTCGCTGGCGTCGCCGTCGAGCTCATGGGCCACCAGACGCCTCAGCGCGCAGGCAACGTCCGCGCCCGCAAGCGCATGGTTGGCGCCCGGTGACAGTATGATGCGGTTGTCGCCCTCGCAGCGAATGATGGTCGCGGTACCGGTCTCCACGTCATCGCGAAGCGCCACGAACTCACGCCCACGCCAGCATCCTGGAGCCCTGCCACAAGCGCATCGCCAAAGGTATCGCGCCCAACAGCGCCGATCATGCACGTGCGCGCACCCATGCGCGCAGCGGCGACGGCCTGGTTGCGCCCTTACCGCCGGCGTTGGTGATAAAGCCGCTACCGCCGACGGTCTCGCCCGCGCGCGGCATGCGCTCGCACGCCACCGAAAGGTCCATGTTCATGCTGCCGAACACCGCAACGATGCCGCGATCTGCCATGGAAACCTCCTCATCTGCGGGCCTTATACCCACCGCCAGTCGTCGATCGTGCACTCTCGCACCCCCTATAACTTTAGTTCACTTTGATGTGGACGCGCGCTTGAGCTTGCGCCAGCAGCAAGCATTCACAGGAGCAGGCAGCTACAATGAAGGCGTGCTGATTATTCTCGTCATTGGATGATGTTTTATGGAACAATTCTCGCAATCGGGCTCGCGCGGTCGACGCCGCACGGGCAACGAGCCGGCGCCGCACGAACGCGTGAAGAGCGAACGCCGTGCCAACGAGCCGCGACGCACCGCGAGCCCCCATCGCACTTCTGCCAACAACGCGGGCCGCGCCAACACTCCCGCCGCGGAGCAGACGCCTGCTCGCCCCAAGTCCCGCTACATCCCTGCCCTTGACGGCCTGCGCACGCTTGCCGTCGTCGCGGTGGTGCTCTATCACCTCAACCTCACGTGGGCGCAGGGCGGTCTGCTCGGTGTCACGATTTTCTTTGTGCTTTCGGGCTATCTGATCACGCGCCTGCTGCTCAACGAAGTCGCTAAGACCGGACGCATCGACCTCAAGAGCTTCTGGATTCGCCGCATCCGTCGCCTGGTCCCCGCCGTGGTGACGTCGTGGTGGTGACCTGCGCGCTGTGCACCATCTTTAACCACGTGATGCTCACCAAGATGCGCCCCGACATCCTGCCGTCGCTGCTGTTCTTCAACAACTGGTGCAGATTGCCCAAAAACGTCTCGTACTTCAATGCTCTGGGCGACCCCTCGCCACTCACGCACTTTTGGTCGCTTGCCATCGAGGAACAGTTCTACCTGATTTGGCCGCCACTGCTGTTTGCCATGGTATCCATGCATGTGAGCAAGCCCAACACGCGCCGCGTGGTTCTGGGCCTAGCTGCTGTCTCCGCCATCGCCATGATGGTGCTCTATAACCCTGCCGCCGACCCCAGCCGCGTGTACTACGGCACCGACACCCGTGTGTTCTCGCTGCTGCTGGGTGCCTGGATGGCCTTTATCCCCGATCGCGACCTGGCGCCGGTGCGTCTCGCTCGTCGTTTGGGCTCAATCGCCTAGCTGGCGCCGCCAAGCACGGCAAGAACGCCGAGGGCAAGCCTGGCGAGAAGGCCGACGAAGCAGCCGAGACCGCCCCGGCACAGCCGAGCGCCCTCGTGCGCTTTTGGTCCTCGCCCGCATCCATCGATGTGTTGGGCCTCGTGGGTCTGGTTGGCCTTGCCGCCATGGTCGCGCTCACCAACGGCTACACCGCGTTCCAGTATCGCGGAGGCACGCTGCTGTGCTCCATCCTCACGCTCATGGTCATCGCGGCCTGCGTGCAGCCCCAGGGAATGGTTGCCCGTGCGCTGTCCGCCGAGCCGCTCGTGTGGATTGGCAAACGCTCGTACAGCATCTACCTGTGGCACTATCCGCTGCTGTTGCTCATGAACCCGGTCGCCAACATCAACGATACGCCTGGTGGCAGTACATTTTGCAGGTGCTGCTGGTGGTCGCCGTAGCCGAGTGTTCCTATCGCTTTATCGAAACGCCATTTAGGAGGGTGCCTTCGGCCGCACCGTCGCCGAATTCCGCGATGGCACCACCACGCCCGCCAACTGGGCACGCGCGCACGTCCCTGTCTGCGCAGCCTGCGCTGTCGTGTTGGTCGTTGCACTGGGCGGTCTGATCTTTGTGCCCGAGACGTCTGCGCTGAGCGGCGAGCGCCGAAGTTCTGAACAAGGAAGCCGAAAACACCGCGCCCACCGACCAGCAGGCGGCCGACGACACCGACAAGGACAACGACGGCTTCCCCGATGGCTCCTACGACCTGTTGATGATCGGTGACTCCGTGTCACTGCGCGCCGTTGATTCCTTTGACGGCGTGTTCCCGCACAGCCATATCGATGCCGAAAAGGGCCGCCAGTTTGATGCGGGCCGCGCGACATTTGAGGGCTATATCCAGCAGAACCTTGCCGGCAAGATCGTGGTCTTTGCCCTGGGCACCAACGGTTTGGTAACGGACGCCCAGGTCGACGCGATCATGGCCGACGCCGGCGAGCAGCGTATTGTCGTGTTTGTAAACACGCGTAGCCCGCAGCCGTGGGTCGGGTCCACGAACCAGGCCATCGCCAACGCCGCCACGCGCTACAAGAATGTACGCGTTATCGACTGGTACGGGCACAGCGCCAACCGCAACGACCTGTTCGACGGCGACGGCACGCACCTGTCGACTACCGGCGTGACCGAGTACCTCAACCTGATCCACGATGCGGTCAAGAAAGACCTGCCCGTGCACCCCGAGGACCATGTCAACGATCCGCAGCCGGCAGCCGTCAAGTCCGCCGCCGACGCACTCGTCAATGCCCTCGCCTACAAGCCGCACAAGCTGGGCACCGACAAGTAACGCGCAGCAAAATCTGTTTACACCCGCAGGGGCGTCGGCCGTGGCCGACGCCCCCTGCGGCAGTTAGGGGCGCTCCTTAACTACCGGCACCTGGAGGCACTCCTGGCGCGGCCAATGAAGACCTCTGCGGATGAATTCCAAGCCGCTCCGCCGCTCCAGACATCGTTTCCGCGCCTCGCGCCTGCCCCAAACAATCAAAACAAGCCCTTTTCGCCGCGACCTCAAAGGTCCGTGGGCAAAAAAGGGCAAATATGAGTACTGTTACCATTTTAGTCGCAGGCAAAACCACCCAAAAAGACGTCCGAGCATCCCCTACAACCCCCTAAAGCAGCCAACCTGACTGGTTTAAGGCGTATTGGAGCCAATTTAATGAACATACTATGGGTTATGTTCATTATCTTCTTGGATGTAAATGCTATTCACTTAGCAACAGTACTCATATTTGGCATTTTTTGCCCACTGCCATATAACTAACACTCTATAGCAGACAAAATACAGGCCGCAGCCCATGGCGGCGGCCTGTTAAGAACCAAAAGTGAGCGTTAAGCACTGTAGCCCATCGCTTGCAGCGCAAACATGACGACCGTCAGCACCGTAATCACGCCGATAGTCGCCCAAGTGAGCACGTTCCATACGCGGCCGTTGCGGTTGGCGCCCATAATGTGGCGATCCGCCGCGATAACCACCTGGAATACCAAGACTACGGGCAGCAGCACGCCGTTGATGACCTGCGAGGTCATCATAATCTGGAACAAATCGACGCCAGGCATGAGCACCAACACGGCAGAGATGCCAATGATAGCCGTAATGATGCCGCGGTAAACCGGGGCCTCGTCCCAGCTGCGGTCGGCGCCGCGCTCCCAACCAAATGCCTCGCAGATAGCACTCGACGTAACGCCCGGCAGCACGCAGGCGGCCAAGAAGCTCGCCGCGACCAGACCTGAGGCAAACAACACCGTGGACCACTGACCCGCGATGGGCTCCAGCGCGCGGGCGGCATCGGCGGCATCGCTAATCTGAATACCCGCCGGAAACAGCACCGTACCGGTCGTGATGATAATGAAGCCAGCAATGATATCAGCGGCGATCGAGCCGCTCACGGTATCAATACGCTGCAGCACGATGTCGTCCTCGCCCGCATTCTTATCGACCACGTTGTTCTGAGCCAAGAAGATCATCCACGGTGCGATGGTAGTACCGATCGTTGCGACCACGAGCGACACGTAGCTGGGATCGTTCTGAATATTGGGGACGACCAAGTCGACCGCGACCTCGCCCCAGTTGGGGCCGGCCATAAACGCGGCGACGATGTAGGTCACGAACACGCAGCTTACCAGCAGCAAAATCTTCTCGATGCGCTGGAAACTGCCCGACATGGTAAGCATCCACACCAGCAGCGCCACGAGCGGCACCGAGATGCTCGCCGGAACGCCAAACAGAGCAAGGCCACTCGCGATACCCGCGAACTCCGAGATGGTCACCGCCGTGTTGGCGATCAACAGCGCCGCCATGGCCAGCACGCTCTTGCGCACGCCAAAGCGCTCGCGAATGAGCGACGCCAGGCCCTTACCCGTGACGCATCCGCAGCGCGCCGCGGTCTCCTGCGTCACGATAAGCAGCACGGTCATGACGGGAAGCATCCAGAGCATCTTATAGCCATAGCTGGCGCCCGCGCTGGAATACGTGGCGATGCCGCCGGCGTCATTGCCCGAAAGTGCCGCCAGCAGACCGGGGCCCATGGCGCCAAAGATGGCGGCGATGGTCAGCTTTTGCTTGATGCTCGGCTTTTGCTTCGTATTTTGCACGCGACCACCTACCCCATGACCGACATGGTGAGCAGCACCGCGGCGATGCAGTACGCCACACACGAGATCATGACGGCGATGACGTTCATGGCAGTACCCGACGTATTGAGGTCGTGCTCATCACGCCAGAACAGCATCATCAGATAAATCACAGCGCTCATGTTGCCAACCAGGCAAATGACGGCAGCGATGTTAAAGCAGCCGGTAAAGAGCTGCTCCTCAAACATGGTGGCATCGGGGAACGCGGCAGTGCGCACCAGCTGCGCGCACAGGTAAGTAACAAGCGAAAGGATCAGGCCCATACCCGTGCTCTGGAAGAAGAATCCCAGGTACGGTTTGGGCTCGTCGTCGTGACCGTCGTACTCGAGGAAGTAGTTCTTGACGAACGACACCATGCGCGAGGCAGCCAGCAGCACGAGCGGCATGGCGCACATGGGGAACACCACCAGATGCGCGGAGCCCAGCGCCGTCCCCAGCACGGTCGCCATAATGCACGAGGCGATGCCCCACACGACGACCCAGTACTGACGATGCACGAACCAGCTGAGCACGTTCGTCGAGTCGTCCGACGCGCTATCGCCCGAGCCGACACCGGCGATCTGCAGGTCCTCCTGATGCTCCTCGGCGATAACGTCCATGCGTCGTCGAAGGTCACGATACCCAGGATATGACGGTTCTCGTCGCAGACAGGGATGGCAACCAGGTCGTACTTGGTCATCTCGTCCGTCACGTCTTCCTGGTCCTCGTCGGGCGACACGTAGACCAGATCGCGATAGGCGAGCTGGCCCAGCGTGGCGTCGCGGTCGGCCACGATCAGCGTGCGCAGCGAAAGCACGCCCGTCAGCATGCCGCTCGGGTCCTCGGTATAGACGTAGTAGACGCTCTCGAAGTCCTCGTCGAGTTTGCGAATCGCCTCGATGGCATCGCCGACCGTCGCCGTGGCGGGCAGCGAGACAAACTCCGAGGTCATGATGCGGCCGGCGGTGTTGTCCTCGTAGCCCAACAGATTACGAATCGCCTTCTCCTCCTTGACGCCCATCAGCGCAGGAGCTTCTCAGCCTTCTCATAATCGAGCTCGTCGATCAGGTCGGCAGCGTCGTCCGGGTCCATCATGGCCAGCATCGACGATGCGTCGGTATCGGACAGGCCCTCGAGCATCTCGGTCATAAGCTCGTCGTCATCGAACTCCGAGATGGCCTCGGCGGCTGGGCAGTATCGAGCTGTGCAAACACCTGCGCACGCAGCGCGGGTCGAGCTGCTCGATAATGTCGGCGATGTCGGCAGGGTGCAGCTCGCCGAGCGTCTTGTGCGACACCGAGAGTTGAATGTTCTTGGTCGAGCGGTCGAGCAGGTCCATGTAGGACCAAGCGATGATGTCCTCACTGAGTGGCTTGCCCAGGTGCTTCATAAAGCCTTCGACGATATGCTCGAGCGCGGGCTGATGGCGCGTAGCAGACCGCGAGCACCGACCTCGGCGCCCAGCAGGCGCAGCTGGTTTTCGCCCGACATGGAAAACTTGATGTCGTTTACGCGCACGACCTTCATGCCCTGCGTGTCGACAATCTGCTTGTTGAGCACGTCGCGGGCAAGCAAGAGTTCGGTCGGCTGCAGGTACGAAAAACGGATTTCGGTGGCCGACTCTTAAGGTGTACACCCGTCTCGTCGATACGGTCGACCCATTTGCGCCAGCTGATCATAAACGGCGTCTTGCCGGGTCCGCGGAACGCGAGCGACGTCACGTGCGGAAAAACTTCGCCGGTAGCAATGCCAAAATCGTTGACCACGCCGAGCTTTTCGCCATCGACGTCCAAGACCGGCAATTTGAGCATCTCACTCAGATAATTCAATGGTGCTCCCCATCATTATTCCTCCGAACGCGGCCGCATGTGCGACGTCCGGGGGCTTCTGGATATGTATACGCATGCGCGGGCGGCACGCCGCTCGACGCTTACACCCCATGCATGCGCAAAAAGCACCTGCATGGGGTCATCGACTGTATGGTCGAGGTTTGGATTTCACCTGTAACCTTTCTCTTGACCCTCATTAACCGCAGTAACTATAGCATCAGCATCGCCCTGCGGCATCGAATTTATGCGCTGCACATTGCAGGCATACCAAACGCTGACGTATCCGTGACATAGCCATTGGGGACGTTCTTAAATGACTACCCAATAACTACTCTGTGGTGTCATTGTCCTCGGCAAGTTGGGGGAGCACAGCGTCCTTGGGCATGGTGGCCTTCGTCAGCGAGGTGAGCTTTTTGCTCAGCGACGTGTCCGTCTTGACCAGGTCGCTGAGCGTCACGATCTTGTAGCCGTCGGCGATGAGGCCGTCGATAATCTGCGGCAGCGCCTCGAGCGTCTGCTCGGCGCATTCGTCTCTATCGGTGAGCAGCACGATATTGCCCGGCGTCACCGAATCGAGCACCGTCGAGACCTGCTCGTCGGCACCGTTGAGTAGCCAGTCGCCCGAGTCGATATTCCACGAGACCACGGCGGAGACCAGGTCCATCGCATCAATCCAGTTTTGCTCGTCAAAGGCAGCGTAGGGAGCACGCAGTAGCATCGTCTTCACGCCGGTCGCCGACTTAATCGCATCGGTGCCTTTCGTGATCTGTTCGCGTACCGCCTCACGGTCCTGACCCTTGAGCGAATCGTCGCTGTAGCTGTTGGATCCGATCTCGCACCCGGCATCGACAATCGCCTTGGCCGTGGCAGGCGAGGCCTCGACCGCATCGCCCGAAAGGAAGAACGTCGCGGTGACGCCCTTTTCCTTGAGCACCTGCAAGATCTGTTTGGTGGCGCCGCTCGGACCCTCGTCAAACGTCAGCGCCACGTACTTTTGTTGCCCTTGGGCGCCACGCTGGCGCACGCAACACGCAATCGGTGGCGGGCACAACCTCGCCGCGATCCTGCGTCTTGCCCGACTGCTCACCAACCCACACCTCGGAGCGGCCCTGGACACCCCACGTCTGCACATACTCGATAGCACCCGTGCCCTCGACCTTGAGCTTGGGCTCGATAACCGTAGCCTGAACCTCGTGTTTCTCGTAGGTGTTACGGCCATCCTTGACCGTCACCTTCTCGCCACCCTCGAGTTCGCGGCTATCCCATTTGCCCTGCTTCACGCGCTTGCCGTCGACCTTCACCGACAGCTTTTCGCCCCCATGGCGCTTGAGCACACTGTCATCGACGGCCAGCAGGTCGCCTGCGTCGTAGGTGTCAGTCAAATCCTGTTCGTCGATGAGATTCTGCAGCGTAGAGCCCACGCGCACCGCGGTCTTCTGGCCGTTGAGCTCCACGTCCACGCTGCGGTTGACGTAGCCCACGACGGCAGCGATAAACAGCACGAGCGCGCAACCCACGGCGATGAGCGCATAGGCAGGCGAGACGAACGACGGGGTGTGCGGCTGTTGCCGATGCGCGCGCTGCGATCGCTAAAGCCGCGGCTATGGTTGAGATACATCGCGCCGGGCTTACGGTGACGCTTGCGCTGACCGCTAGGCAGCTGCCCCAGGTCGCGGCGCGCCGTCGGACGCGCACCCGAACGCCGTTTAAGTTGGATCCGTTTTGGCGCATGTGCCCTCCCCCATAAACACAGCAAGCCGGAGCAACAGGTCTCCGGCTTGCCTCCCATCATTTGGTACGTCGCTATTTTGTAGCTTTTGACGAGCCTCCGCTCGCCTTTTGGTATTCGTCCTTAAAGGCCTTGAACATGCCGCGCGTCTTGCCGAGCTGCTTGCCCAGTGCGCGACTGCCCTTGTCCACGGCAACCGATCCCTTGTCGTCGAGCACCTTGGCGCCCTTTTTGACCTTGTCGCCCACCACGACGCTGGCCTCGGCGGCCTTGGCAGCCGCACCGCCCGAATACCCGAGCGACTTGACCTCGTCCGAGACGACCATCGCGCCGTTCTCGTAGCCGCGCAGCATCGTCGGCGGCACCTGCGTGTCACCAACCAAAACACTCGAAGCAGCACCGGCGGTCACATAGAATGCCTGCACGATGCCCGAGCGTGGCTTGAACTCAACATCCGAGCAATAGCCCACGACGTCGCCCGATTCCGTGCGCACGTCCATACCGACCCAGATGATGCAATCGTCCAGGTTGATGTCGAGGCGCTTGGCGGCGGCGGCATCGTACGTGTCCTTGACGTCATCAACCGCAATGGCGCCCTCGTAGACACCAATGGCGTCGAGCGCCACGAATCGGTCGGGACGCTCGATCATGCCCGCGATATCGGACTGGCGGACCATAAAGCCGACCACGCGCGTACCGCCCGGGGTAAAGACCGGAAAGTGAATCTTTCCGAGCTTTTTAGGGCTGCGCGGCGTGCCGTCCTTTTGGTGCGCTTGTCTCGGTAGGCTTGCGATAGATCTTGGCGCCGACAAAATCCCCAGCGCGCATTATGCCTCGGTCGAGGGCTCCGCAGCTCGGTATCAGCCTCGACGGCGTTCTCGACCACGACGTCGGCGGCAGGCGTCACGTTGCCGCCCGAAATGGCGTCGTTGAGCTGCTCGCGCAGCTGGTCCATGCGCTCGCGGGCCAGGTCGACCTTGGCGCGCAGGTCGTCGGTCTTGGCGTCGACCATCGGGCCAAAGTCATTCACCGCAGCACGGGCCTCCTCGGCGCCGTGCTCGTAGGTGTCGCGCATATTGTCCCAGGCGTCGTTGGCGATATCGGCAGCCATGGCGCGGGTCTCGGCGCCCGAGCGCGGGGCCAGAGCAACGCCGATAATAGCGCCGGCAGCGGCACCAAAAAGTGCGCCGGAGACAAAGCTGAAAGTCTTACCCATGATCATTCCTCTCCTGCGGGCACGTCGGTGCCCACCGTTTGAATGCTGTCCATTATACCCGCAGCGCATCACTTGCCGCTCCGCTCATCTGCGTACGGCAAAAGCGCAGGTACGTGATGGTGATAAACGAGTAGGCCTACTCCTGAGCATAGCCGGCATGGCCACTGTGGCACCCGGGTCCTCGCCGGCGCCGTCCACGAGCGGCAGGCCGCCCTCATGCGCAGGTCCTGCCGGAACCGTCGCCGCGCCGCCAA
>ENA-OQCS01001309-OQCS01001309.1-human-gut-metagenome-genome-assembly--contig:-NODE-1309-length-12997-cov-1.686946_pt1 | contig 12997 bp, 18 predicted proteins | sample MGYA00242757_ERZ504575 | MGnify/ENA primary metagenome ERZ504575 (study PRJEB26092, sample SAMD00036297) | human gut metagenome | host: Homo sapiens | study: EMG produced TPA metagenomics assembly of...
CATCTTCTTCTGCAGTACAGATCTGCAGTAAACTGGATAATGACAAGATTCTGTTTATCCCGGATCCGAACCTGGGACGTTTGTTGCAGAGAAACTCCGGAAAAGAGTTTGCCTTCTACAAAGGTGGATGTCCAAGACATATTATCGTCAGCGCCAAAGATGTAGAAAAAGCAAAGAAAGCACATCCGGATGCATTGCTTCTGGTTCATCCGGAATGCCGTCAGGAAGTCGTAGAACTTGCTGATTATGTTGGTTCTACAACCGGAATCATGGAATATGCAAAGAAATCTTCGAATAAAGAATTTATCATCGGAACAGAGAACAGTATTGTGGAACATCTCCAGTTTGCATGTCCGGACAAACAGTTTTATCCGCTGTCTGTCATGCTGACCTGTATGAACATGAAGATCACAACACTGATGGATATTTACAATTGCCTGAAGGGAACCGGCGGAGAAGTGATCGACTTCCGGAAAATGTTATGGAAGGCGCCGGACGCTGCATTCACCGTATGGTAGAACTCGGAGGGTGAATATAATAAATAAAGAAAAAAGACAGTCACTGACGGTTGTGACTGTCTTTTTAATTATAAGCTTATAATTAAAAATGTATATTTCCTGAATTAGCCAATGCTGTTGACAGCTTTAGACAGACGGGAAATCTTTCTTGCACAGTTGTTTTTGTGATAAACACCTTTAGATGTTGCTTTGCTGATTGTAGAGATAGCCTCTGTAAGAGCAGCCTGTGCAGCAGCTTTATCGTTTTTCTGAACTGCAGTTTCTACTTTTTGATTGGAAGTTTTAACAGCAGAACGGATAGATTTGTTTCTAGCAGCTTTAGTTCTGTTTTACTAAAATTCTTTTCTTTGCAGATTTGATGTTAGCCAATTGGTACACCTCCATTTCAGATTTATAATAATGTGTCGTTGTTACAGAAACAGACACGGGCGCTTCTGTAAACATGCTTATATATGATAGTATATTTATTTTTACTTGTCAATAGTAATGCGGAAATGTTAAAAAAATATAAACATAATATTACTGTGAGAAAAATCTTCCATACATAATATAGTCTTAAAACAGAGACATTAATGATAAAGTGAAATATTGTAGACAGATAATAAACAAAATTTTACAGATAATAATCGGATATCAATAATTCTGATGATCAGGAGGAAGAGAGATGGCGGTCAGCAAAAGAATCAGAACAGACCTTGCACTGGAAACAACAGAACGTTTTGCAGAAGAAAATACAGAGATCCGAGGAGTGGAAATTCAGGAGGAGTATGATGAAGAGAAGGATGTCAGGACAACTGTTGTAAAAATAGTGACAGAAAACGGTGCAAAAGCGATGGGGAGACCGCAGGAACTTACATTACAATAGAAGCACCAGATCTGTCAGAACCGGATGAAGATTATCATCGTGAGATATCAGAGGAGATTTCCGTTTATCTGAAGCAGCTTATTGATCTGAAAAAAGAAAAATCAATTCTTGTAGTGGGACTTGGCAATGCCGGAATCACTGCTGATGCATTGGGGCCTCATGTTGTAGAAAATTTAAGGATGACTCGCCATATCATAAGAGAATATGCCTCGGGGAATTACTCATGAAAAATGCACCGTGTCAGTGGAATCGTACCAGGGGTGATGGCACAGACCGGTATGGAAACTGCGGAGATCATACAGGGAGTAGTTGCGGAAACGAAACCAGATGTGGTGATCGCAATTGATGCGCTGGCGGCCAGAAGTGTCCGCAGGCTGAATCGCACGATCCAGATCACAGATACGGGGATTCATCCGGGTTCAGGAGTGGGAAATCACAGAAATGGACTGACTGAGGAAAATTTGCAGGTCAAAGTGATTGGAATCGGAGTTCCAACGGTTGTAGATGCGGCAACGATCGTGCTTGATTCAATGGCGCATCTGTTGGATGCACTGGAAGAAGCGGAGCAAAAAGAATTTTTGGAAGAAATGATTGCTCCGAATCTCTACAGCATGTTTGTGACACCGAAGGATGTGGATGAGACGGTAAAATATCTGAGCTTTACAATATCTGAAGGATTGAATATAGCGTTCAGTGAAATCTGATATAAAAATATGGAAGTTGTTTTTTCATATTTAAATGGATATTTTGTGGGGAATAATCCGGAAAATTTATCATAGGATACTTTGAAAGGGGTGATCCTGTGACAAAATTCCGGAAAATACTGTATTTGGTAGTGGAAGGCTGTGTGCTTGTGACCTTGTCTGTAACAGTGGGGGTTCTTGTGCTGCATGAAAATGTATTTCGCCAGCTTCCACTCTATTGTTTTCTGGAAGAAAGTACAGGAACGTTCGGCAGGACAGGACCATGAAACTTATGAAAAGCTGATAGAGAGCAACGCACGTTATCTTGGCAGGATGGTCGTAGATGAGAATAAAGAAGTCGGAAGCCAAGAAAACGATAAAGAGATTGTGGACAAGCAGACAAAGAGAGAGAACGAACAGAACTTAAAAGCTGAGAGACAGGAGGAGAATGCGATAACTCCAACTGAGAAACCAGAGATTACAGTGACTCCGATAATTCAAAATACAGAAGAGCAGAAAGCAAAAATGCAGATAAACAGACAGAGCCAGAAGAAAATTTAGCCGAAGAATCTCCTGGGGAAGAGGAAGTTACTACGGCAGCCGCTCAGGTACAGCCGATGCCGGAAATTGACCTTGCACCGGAAAGACTGGCAGATTACGATTATCTGATGAATCATTTTTTATTCTTGATCCTAATACAGAAACCAGTGCGCAACAGTTGAATGCGGCTACTCTTCTTGGGGAGGATCTGACGCTCCGTAAGGAAAAAGCGGAGCCACAGATTTTGATCTATCATAGTCATTCGCAGGAGACTTTTGCAGATTCCAGAGAAGGAAAGACAGAAGATACGATCGTGGGGGTGGGGGATTATCTGGCTCAGCTTCTGACAGAAAATTATGGCTATCAGGTTATGCATGTAACGGAAGCATTTGATCTGGCTGGAGGGGAACTTGACCGGAGTAAAGCATATGACTATGCAAGAGCGTGGCTGGAACCTGTTCTGGAAGAGAAGCCATCTATACAGATTCTGATAGACCTGCACCGGGATGGCGTACCGGAGGACCGCCATCTGGTCACCGAAATTAACGGAAAACCGACAGCGCAGATCATGTTTTATAATGGCTTGAGTCATACAATAAACAGCGGTGATCTTTCATACCTTCCAAATCCGTACATACAGGATAATCTGGCATTTTCTTTCCAGCTTGAGTATCAGGCGGCTCTGTACTATCCTGAATTGTACCGTGGCATTTATCTGGCAGGATTACGTTATAATCTGCATCTGCGTCCACGAGCCCTGCTTTTGGAGGCAGGGGCTCAGACAAATACTGTCCAGGAGGTAAAAAATGCAATGGATCCTTTTGCGGATATCCTGAACCGGGTGCTGCAGGGGGAAATTAAAAAATAACGCTTGCAATTCAGAACAAATGTTCGTATAATAAGAACACAAATCAGTAATACAGACGTGAACAGCGTCATAACGGTGTGTCAGCAGAAATATCCCTTTACAAGAACTGGACTAAAGGTAAAAAGCTATGCTATAATGCCTCGTAGTATGATTTTCTATACTTTATTATATAAGGAATAGTTTTTTTGAAAATAAAGAGAAGTACATAAGGAGGAATTTCGCAGAATGATAGACCAGAGCAAAATTCGTAATTTCTGCATTATTGCACATATAGACCATGGTAAGTCCACTTTGGCTGACCGTATTATTGAGAAGACGGGTACACTGACAGAACGTGAGATGCAGTCTCAGGTGCTGGATAATATGGAGCTTGAGAGAGAGAGAGGTATCACGATCAAGTCTCAGGCTGTACGAATCGTTTATAAGGCTAATGATGGAGAAGAATATATTTTTAACCTGATCGATACACCAGGGCATGTCGATTTTAACTATGAGGTTCCAGAAGTCTTGCTGCCTGTGATGGGGCGATTTTGGTCGTAGATGCAGCACAGGGTATCGAGGCGCAGACGCTGGCGAATGTTTATCTGGCATTGGATCATGACCTGGATGTGCTTCCGGTCATTAACAAGATCGATCTCCCAAGTGCAGATCCGGAGCGCGTTGTCAACGAGATTGAGGATGTGATCGGACTTGAGGCACACGATGCACCGAGAATTTCTGCCAAGACAGGATTGAATGTTGAAGAGGTTCTGGAGCAGATCGTTACGAAGATCCCGGCACCGCAGGGAGATGTAAATGCACCGCTGAAGGCATTGATCTTTGACTCTATTTATGATGCTTATAAAGCGTCATTGTTTTTTGTCGTGTTATGGACGGCCGCGTTAAGAAAGGTACTCAGATCCGTATGATGGCAACAGGATTTACGACTGAAGTTGTGGAAGTAGGATATTTTGGAGCCGGACAGTTTATTCCGTGTGATGAGCTGACAGCCGGTATGGTTGGATATATTACCGCAAGTATTAAGAATCTTGGGGATACCAGAGTTGGTGACACAGTTACCGATAATGAAAGACCATGTGCAGAAGCACTTCCGGGTTACAAGAAAGTACAGCCAATGGTTTACTGTGGACTGTATCCGGCTGATGGTGCCAGATATGGTGATCTTCGAGATGCTCTTGAGAAACTGCAGCTGAACGATGCTTCTCTGTTCTTTGAACCGGAGACATCTATTGCACTTGGCTTTGGTTTCCGTTGTGGATTCCTCGGACTTCTGCATTTGGAAATCATCCAGGAACGCCTGGAAAGAGAATACAATCTTGATCTGGTAACGACAGCACCAGGTGTTGTTTACAAAGTATATAAGACGAATGGAGAAGTGATCGAACTGACAAATCCATCCAATCTCCCGGATCCATCTGAGATTGAATATATGGAAGAGCCAATGGTAAATGCTGAGATTATGGTAACGACTGAATTTATCGGTGCAATCATGGATCTCTGCCAGGAACGCCGTGTCAGTATAACGGAATGGAATACATGGAGGAAACCAGAGCACTTCTGAAATATAAACTTCCACTGAATGAGATCATTTACGATTTCTTTGATGCATTGAAATCCCGTTCCAGAGGATATGCATCTCTGGATTATGAGCTCTGCGGTTATGAACGCAGTGAACTGGTTAAACTTGATATCCTTGTTAATAAGGAAGAAGTTGATGCACTTTCTTTCATCGTACATGCAGATACTGCTTATGAGCGTGGACGTAAGATGTGTGAGAAGCTGAAAGAAGAAATTCCGAGACAGCTCTTTGAAATCCCGATCCAGGCTGCAATCGGAAGCAAGATCATTGCCCGTGAGACTGTCCGCGCTATGCGAAAGGATGTTCTTGCCAAATGCTATGGTGGTGATATTTCCCGAAAGAAGAAACTTCTTGAGAAACAGAAGGAAGGTAAGAAACGTATGCGCCAGGTCGGAAACGTAGAGATTCCACAGAAGGCATTTATGAGTGTACTGAAACTGGACGATAAATAATTGACGGGAGAGACCGTGAATATGGAATGCATATTGTTGTGAACGGCGGACTTACAGAAGGGAGGCAGGGCCATGAAAAAAGGAACTGCAAAAGCTATGAGATATATTGTTGCGGGGAGTGCATTGACACTCTGTGTGATTATGACGGGATGTGGCTGCGGACAGAAAAAGACAGATCCTGCTTCGGAACAGGTACTGAAGATCAGTATCACACCGGAACCGTCACCAACACCGGCACCGGATACGTAGATGCGGCAGCAGTTACTTCGAATGGAGATATCAGTATGGTGAATCTGTATCTGGCAGAAAATCCATCAGCGGTGACAAACAGTACAGATACGGGTGCGGGTGATGCGAATACTACAGATGCTTCGAATATGCAGAACCAGGATCAGGATCAGTCGGAAGATACATCGGGTTCTTCTGATGAGGGTGGAGACGATGAAGAATAAGAATCGTACCCCACTGGAATTATATATTCATATACCGTTCTGTGTGCAGAAATGTCAGTACTGCGATTTCCTCTCCGGTCCATCGGATCAGGAGACAAGAGACAGATATATAAAGGCTCTGCGTGCTGAGATTCAGGCGGTGCAGGGTGTTGAAGCGTATGAGATCGTTTCTGTTTTTATCGGAGGGGGGACTCCTTCCGTACTGAAAGCAGAAGCGATTGCTTCTATTATGGAGATAATTCAAAAGAAATTCTGTTTCTCGCCGGATGCAGAAATAACAATAGAATCAAATCCCGGCACAGTTGATCTTGCAAAACTTAATGCTTACCGAGAAACAGGAATCAACCGTCTGAGTCTGGGACTGCAGTCCACGGATTCGAAAGAGCTGAGGATGCTTGGAAGAATTCATACATATGAAGAATTTCTTCAGAGTTATCAGTGGGCAAGAGAAGCAGGGTTTCAAAATATTAATATAGATCTGATGTTTGCAATCCCCGGACAGACAGGAGAGGCATGGCGCGCTCACCTTCGTCAGGTCGCGGAGCTGAAACCGGAACATATTTCTGCCTATAGTCTGATCATCGAGGAGGGAACTCCGTTTGCGGAGTGTGAACTGGACCTTCCGGATGAAGATACGGAGTATCAGATGTATGAGGACACAGCGGGGATTCTTGCAGAGTATGGATATCAACAATACGAAATATCCAATTATGCAAAAGACGGATATGCATGTCGGCATAATATCGGTTACTGGAAACGTACAGAATATCTTGGCTGGGGCTGGGAGCATTCTTCGTCTTTATGGGGAAAACCGTTTTTCCAATACGAGAGATATGCAGGAATATCTGGGATTTTCCGGAAACACAGAACGAATTCGTAAAGATGTTCTGAAACTTTCACTTAAAGACCAGATAGAAGAATTTATGTATCTGGGGCTTCGTATGACGGAAGGGATTTCAGAGATCGATTTTGAACAGAATTTCGGACAGAAGCTTGAGAATATTTATGGTTCTGTCCTGCAAAAATATAAAGAGACCGGATTCCTGGAGAAGACTGGTACAAACTGGAGATTTACAAGAAAAGGAATTCATGTGAGCAATCATATCCTGGCAGAGCTTCTGTTGGATGAAGAATAAGTGCGAACATGCAGCGGATAAGAGGAGAAAAGATGTCTGAACGAACAACTGGAAAAAAGTTTATTAAGATTCGAGGAGCGAATGTCAATAATCTCAAGAATCTGAGTGTGGATATTCCGAGAGATGAATTTGTGGTTCTGACGGGAGTCAGCGGATCAGGAAAGTCTTCTCTGGCATTTGATACGATTTATGCAGAAGGGCAGAGAAGATATATGGAATCTCTGTCATCTTATGCAAGGCAGTTCTGGGTCAGATGGAGAAACCGGATGTAGAGTCGATCGAAGGACTGCCACCGGCAATTTCCATCGATCAGAAATCTACCAATCGCAATCCGCGTTCAACGGTTGGAACAGTTACAGAAATTTATGACTATTTCCGACTTCTTTATGCACGTATTGGTATTCCGCATTGTCCGAAGTGCGGAAAGGAAATCAAAAAGCAGACAGTCGATCAGATGGTTGATCATATTATGGCACTTCCTGAAAGAACAAAGCTGCAGCTTCTGGCACCGGTAGTTCGTGGTCGAAAGGGAACACATGCAAAGCTTCTGGATCAGGCGAAACGCAGCGGTTATGTACGTGTACAGATTGATGGCAATCTGTATGAGCTGTCTGAAGAAATCAAACTGGATAAAAACATCAAACATAATATAGAAATTATCGTAGACCGTCTGGTAGTAAAACCAGGAATCGAGAAACGATTGTCTGATTCCATTGAGACAGTTCTGAATCTTTCGGATGGGTTGCTTATGGTAGATACGATGGATGGTACTGTGAAGACATTCAGTCAGAGCTTTGCCTGCCCGGATTGTCAGATCAGTATTGATGAGATCGAGCCGAGAAGCTTTTCGTTTAATAATCCGTTTGGAGCCTGCCCGGAGTGTTTTGGTCTGGGATATAAGATGGAATTTGATATTGATCTGATGATTCCGGATAAATCTCTGAGTATTTCCCAGGGAGCTATTGTGGTCATGGGCTGCAGTCCTGCACAGATAAGGGCAGTTTTACAAGAGCAATCCTTGATGCACTGGCGAAAGAATACCATTTCAGCCTGGATACTCCGTTCCAGGATTATCCGGATGATGTTAAGAATGTTCTGATCCATGGTACAAATGGACATGTTGTCAAAGTATATTATAAAGGTCAGCGTGGAGAAGGCGTTTATGACGTTGCTTTCCCGGGTCTGATCAAAAATGTGGAACAGCGATACCGCGAAACAGGATCCGATGCGATGAAACAGGAGTATGAGTCGTTTATGCGGATCACACCGTGTAAGACCTGCAAAGGCCAGCGATTAAAAAAAGAATCTCTGGCGGTGACGGTAGGAAATCGCAATATTTATGAAGTGACTTCTCTTTCTATAGAAAATCTGAAAAAATTTATGAGTGAGCTGAAACTTACTGAACAGCAGGAACTGATCGGTAAGCAGATTCTGAAAGAAATCCGTGCAAGAGTTGGTTTTCTGTCTGAGGTAGGTTTGGATTATCTGTCTCTGAGCCGTGCAACAGCGACGCTGTCCGGTGGGGAAGCACAGAGAATCCGTCTGGCAACACAGATTGGTTCCGGACTGGTGGGAGTCGCTTATATTCTGGATGAACCGAGTATCGGACTTCATCAGAGAGATAATGATAAGCTTCTTCGTGCACTGATGCGTCTTCGTGATCTGGGTAACAGTCTGATTGTGGTTGAACATGATGAAGATACCATGCGCGCAGCGGACTGTGTTGTAGATATCGGTCCGGGAGCCGGAGAACATGGTGGAGAACTGGTGGAAATTGGTACGGCAGAGACGCTGATGAAGAATGAACGTTCAATTACAGGTGCTTACCTGAGCGGACGTTGCAAAATTCCGGTACCGACAGAACGTAAACAACCGACCGGCTGGCTGAAAATCCGTGGAGCAGCAGAAAACAATCTGAAACAGGTAAATGTAGATGTGCCGCTTGGCATTATGACTGCGGTGACGGGAGTCAGCGGTTCTGGCAAAAGTTCCTGATCAATGAAGTTCTGTATAAGAGCTTGCGCGAGACCTCAACAGAGCTAGAGTGATTCCGGGGAAACATAAAGAAATTCAGGGACTGGATCAGCTGGATAAGGTAATCAGTATCGATCAGTCACCGATCGGACGTACACCGCGTTCCAATCCTGCAACCTATACAGGTGTGTTTGATCAGATCCGTGATCTGTTTGCATCTACAGCTGATGCCAAAGCACGTGGCTATAAGAAAGGACGTTTCAGTTTTAATGTCAAAGGCGGACGCTGCGAAGCCTGCAGTGGTGATGGTATCATCAAGATTGAGATGCATTTCCTTGCAGATGTTTATGTACCATGTGAAGTCTGCAAAGGCAAACGATATAACCGTGAGACACTGGAAGTAAAATACAAAGACAAGAGTATTTACGATGTTTTGAATATGACGGTGGAAGAGCTCTTGCTTTCTTCGAGAACATTCCTTCCATTAAGAGAAAGATTCAGACACTCTATGATGTAGGACTTTCTTATATCCGTCTTGGACAGCCATCTACCGAACTTTCGGGTGGAGAAGCGCAGAGAATCAAGCTTGCGACTGAACTCAGCAAACGCAGTACCGGTCGTACCATTTATATTCTGGATGAGCCGACGACAGGACTTCACTTTGCGGATGTTCATAAGCTTGTTGAGATCCTGCAGCGCCTGACAGAGGGCGGCAATACAGTTGTAGTCATCGAGCATAATCTGGACGTGATCAAAACTGCAGATTATATCATAGATATGGGACCGGAAGGCGGTGAACGTGGAGGTACTGTTATTGCAACAGGTACACCGGAAGAAATTGCTGTCTGCCCGGATTCCTATACAGGCCAGTATGTGGCAAAATATTTAAAGTAAACGGCCGGTTATTGTGCGTGTTAATATCCGCAGGTGTTTTGTTATGAATAAGGGACTTTTCAATTGCTGAAAAGTTGTTTATAATAAGCGTGATTATATGTATAACGAAAGAATATCAGATTTTTACAGGAAGCATATGGAAGGGAGATCTTATGCCTGCAAATGATATAGGAATAGATCTGGGAACGACAAACAGTCTGGTATATTCTACGGGCAGAGGCCTTGTTTTGAGCGAACCATCTGTAGTAGTATATGATAAAGATACAGAGAAGATCAAAGCAATTGGTGAAGAAGCCCGGCAGATGGCTGGGCATGTTACTTCCAATATGGAAGTAATCTGTCCGATTCGTCAGGGAATGATCATAGATTTTGTCGTTATGGAAAAAATGTTGAAATATTTTATCGCCAAGGCGATGGGGCGGCGGGCGTTCCGCAAACCACGGATTAGCGTGTGCGTGCCGAGTGGTATCACGGAGATTGAACGTAAGGCAGTGGAAGAAGCAACTTATCAGGCAGGAGCGAGAGAAGTGTTTCTGGTTGAAGAACCAATCGCTGCTGCAATCGGTGCCGGTGTGGATATTACCAACCTTTGGCAATCTGATCGTGGATATTGGTGGCGGCACAACGGATATTGCTGTTATTTCGATTGGCGGTGTTGTTGTGTCATCAACGATCAAGGTTGCGGGAGATGCGTTTGACCAGGCAATCATGAGTTATATACGAAAGACGCACAGTTTGTTTATCGGATCGGATACTGCAGAAGCAATCAAAATAAAAATCGGCACAGCTATCGAAGAGGCGAATCCACAGGTGATGGAAGTAAAAGGACGAAATGTACTTACAGGACTTCCGAAAAAAGTAAAACTGACTTCCGAAGAAATCCGTGAGGCACTGAAAGATGCGACAGGACAGATTGTAGAAGCAGTCCATGGAGTGCTGGAAAAGACACCGCCGGAACTGGCCGCTGATATTGTGGACAGAGGAATTGTCCTGGCGGGCGGAGGAGCACTGCTTCGGGGAATGGATGCACTGATCGAGCAGAGGACAGGGGTAAATACTCTGACTGTTCAGAATGCGATGCATGTGGTAGCTGTTGGAACCGGCAAATATGCAGAGATAATGAGCCGTATGGAATCTTAATAACTGCAGACAGGAGCCAGGAATATTTATGATAGATCATAGATATCCTGGTTTTGCTGTTATAAGGCTGAAAAACAGTAGCAATTTTGGGGCCGGAAGAAAGAGGAAGAAATGAGCGAGAGCATTACAGGATATATTGATCATATTATTTTTCGAAATGAAGATAATGGATATACGGTTATGGTATAAAAGGGGTCAGCGAGGAAGATGAGCTGACCTGCGTTGGAAGTTTTCCGGTGGTCACACAGGGAGCATCTGTAGAACTGGAGGGGAATTTTACACAGCATCCGGTTTATGGAAAGCAGTTTCAGGCAGTGCGGCTGACTGAAAAATGCCGGAAGATGCACTGGCTATGGAAAGATACCTCGGTTCGGGTGCGATTAAAGGAATTGGCGCGGCGCTGGCGGGAAGGATCGTACGTCATTTTGGAGATGATACGTTTCAGATAGTAGAAAATGAGCCTGAAAGACTGTCTGAAGTTAAGGGAATCAGTGAAAAAAAGGCAAGAGAGATTGCCATGCAGATCGCGGAAAAGTCCGATATGCGGAAGGCAATGATGTTTTTGCAGAAATATGGGATTTCACTGAACCTTGGTGCCAAAATCTACCAGAAGTATGGAGACTCTGTTTACAGTGTTTTGCAGGAAAACCCGTATAGACTTGCAGATGATATCAGTGGTGTGGGATTCAAAATTGCAGATGAGATCGCCTATCGCATTGGAATTCATACAGATTCAGATTACAGAATAAAAAGTGGAATGGTATATATCTTCTGCAGGCAACCGGGGAGGGACATGTGTATCTTCCGAAAGACGAGCTCTTTCAGCGTGCAGCAGAACTGCTCGGTGTAGATTCTTCTTATATGGAGAAGCATCTGGTCGATCTGGCGATGGACCGTAAGATCGTTCAGAAGGAACAAGGAGATCAGATACTGATTTATCCGGCTCAATATTATTATCTGGAGTTAAATACGGCAAGAATGCTTCGGGAACTTGATGTTTTCTGCCCGGAAGATGAGAAAATAGTGGAACGAAGAATTGTCCAGATAGAGAAAGAAACGGGAACGGTTTTGGATGAAATGCAGAAAAAAGCGTGCAGGAAGCTGCCGGGCATGGCCTGCTTATTCTCACCGGCGGTCCCGGTACCGGAAAAACAACGACAATCAATGCGATCATCCGATATTTTGAGGCGAAGGTGCAGAGATCAGGCTGGCGGCTCCAACCGGAAGGGCAGCGAAGCGTATGACAGAGGCTACCGGCTATGAGGCACAGACGATCCATCGTCTTCTCGAACTTTCGGGAATGCCGGAAGATGACAGAGAAGGCCAGCCCATTCATTTTGAACGAAATGCAGAAAATCCTCTGGAAACGGATGTCATTATCATTGATGAGATGTCGATGGTGGATATACATCTCATCCATTCGCTTCTTATGGCAGTTACGGCAGGAACGAGACTGATCCTGGTAGGAGATGAAAATCAGCTTCCAAGTGTGGGACCGGGAAATGTACTTCGCGATATTATCCGAAGTGGACAGTTTCCGGTAGTTGAACTGAAGAAAATCTTCCGACAGGCATCAGAGAGTGACATTGTTGTGAATGCACATAAGATCAATAAAGGTGAGCAGGTGGAAATCAATAACAAGAGCCGGGATTTCTTTTTTCTCAAAAGATACGATGCGGATATCATCATTCGCGTAGTGATTGCACTGATTCAGGAAAAACTTCCCAAATATGTGGAAGCAAAACCGTTTGAAATCCAGGTTCTGACACCAATGCGAAAAGGACTTCTCGGTGTGGAACGTCTGAATCAGATCCTGCAGAGATACCTGAATCCGCCGGACGCTTCCAAGAAAGAGAAAAGAAATAGGACAGGGACTTCCGTGAGGGTGATAAGGTT
>ENA-OQCS01001311-OQCS01001311.1-human-gut-metagenome-genome-assembly--contig:-NODE-1311-length-12985-cov-1.977290_pt1 | contig 12985 bp, 19 predicted proteins | sample MGYA00242757_ERZ504575 | MGnify/ENA primary metagenome ERZ504575 (study PRJEB26092, sample SAMD00036297) | human gut metagenome | host: Homo sapiens | study: EMG produced TPA metagenomics assembly of...
ATTACCTTTTGATAAATACAAAGAAAATTCATCTACATGTAAAATTTTCTTTGCAAGTTGATCCAATGATTTAATCTTCTTAAATCACAATATCTACACCAATTCCTTTAATTCATCACTAATCCTTAAATTTCTTTTCATACAGACTCATCAATTCATCCAAAGACATATTGTCATCAATTTCATCAATTAAAGAATTTTTGTTCCTCTGATTTTTTTTGACCAAAATCAAGTTTAAACTCCCCTGTTCGTTCCTCAATAATTTTAAGTTGATCTTGTTCTTCTTCAACAATTTTAGCAATATTTCTTAAATTATCTTCAACTGTTGGAAGCTTTTCTTCTTCAACGATTTCGGGTTCTATTGTTTTTTCAGCATCAGTATTTGTTTCATCTTGAAAATCTTTTGAATCTTCAACAGCAGTAAGAACAGCTTCACTATCTGTTTCTTCTTTTTCTTCAAAATTACCATAATACGGAGATATTACTTGAACAAGTGAATTATCTTTTTTCTTTGGTTTTTTTACTGAATTTTTCTTAACTGTTTTAACTATTTCTTTTTTTCTTCATGCATTCCAAACATTGGAGAAATGATATCCATCATTTCATAATTTTTCTTAATTTCGGGTTCTTCTTTCTTTTCTTACTTTTTTTCAACCTTTTTTTAACATTTTTTGGAAGTAGTTTCTTTTGGTACTTGTTGACCTTCACTTTTTTTAGTAACTTCTTCTTTTTTAAATTCTTCGTCATAAATAAGTGGTTTAGAAAACTTTTCATTTCTTCTTTGTTCAACAATTGGGTCTACAGTTTCAAAAATATCATCATCGTTTGATTTTTTAAAAAAATGTTTAAACATAATAACTCCTTCCTTCAATACACTTTATTTTATTGATTGTATAAATGTTTCTATTTCTTCTTGCGTTTTTCTTAATTTACTTACAAAGCGACCTGTCTCTTGTCCATTTTCATAGCTGACAAAAGAAGGTATTCCTAAAATATCTAAATCTTGACATAAATCAATAAAATAATCCCTATTAATACTATAAAATGTAAAATTTGGATATTTTTTTACAACATTACCTATAAAAGGTTTGATAAACATACAATCAGGACACCAAGAAGCTGTAAATAAGATGATTGATTTTGTTTGAATAGCTTTTTCATATTCTTCCAATGAGTTTATTTCAATTAATTGATCCATTTTTTTACTCCTTACAATCACTAATAATCATTTTATAAATAGGTCCATTTACTGAAAATTTTCTTCATATTCTGTCATAATATTATCATCTGCTTCTGGAGAATTATGTAAATCTAAAGAAACATAATCTAAATGATAATTATTTTCTGTTACTGACTGTAATGAATATTCAAATAGACCTCGATTATCTGTTTTAAATTCAATAACACCATCTTTTTTCAATAATCGACGATAAACATCTAAAAACGCTGAAGACGTTAAACGTCTTTTTGCATGTCTTTTTTTTGGCCAAGGATCACTAAAATTTAAAAATAAATGATCAATTTCACCATTTTCAAAAACATTTTCTAATTCAATTGCATCAAAATGCATCAATTTTAAATTAGGCAATGATTGATTTTTATTAATTTTATTAATTGCTGCTGCTAAGACACTTGGAAATTTTTCAATTCCTATGTAATTGTTTTCTGGATGTTTTAAAGCATTTTGATAAATAAAATCGCCTTTCCCCATTCCAATTTCTATATATAATGGCTGATTTATTTCAAATATATCATGATAATGACCTTTATGTTCTTCAGGTTTTAAGATAACTAAATCAGCATTCTCTTCCATAATTTCATAAGCTTTTGGGTTGTTTCTTAATCTCACAAAAAATCCTCCTTATTTTTTATACAAATAGTATCACAAATCATTCATTAAGTCGACTAATTCATCTTCGGATAATTCTCTAAATTTTCCAATTTGTAAAGAAGTATCTAATTTTAAATTCTTCATCTGTAACCTTTTTAAATAAGTTACTTTTTACCGACACTTTCTACCATTTTTTCACTTGATGAAACTTTCCTTCAAAAATTTCAATTAATACTTCAGATGTATTATCTTCAGTTTTTATAATGGATAAATTTGAACTTTGACATCTATAATGATCAATAGTAATTCCTTCTTTAAACTTTAAAATATCATTTTCATCCATTATTCCTTCGACACATGCATAGTACAATTTAGAATGATGTCGACTAGGTGCTAATAACTTATGTGCAAAATCTCCATCATTTGTTAGTAATAATAAACCCTCCGTATCCAAATCTAACCTTCCTACTGGAAATAAATCATACTGTTCATAACCATAAATCAAATCAACAACTGTAGGATGAACATTATCTTTTGTAGCAGAAACATAACCAGCAGGCTTATTAAGCATAATATAGACATATGGTTTATATGTAATAAGCTCACCATCAAAGATAATTTTATCTGTTTCATAATCTACTTTAAAATCATCCTTTTTTATAATACTTCCATTAACAGTAACAAAACCTTTTCTAATATAATTTTTTACTTCTTTTCTAGTTCCAATACCATAATGAGCTAATAATTTATCAAGTCGCATTACCATGTAAAATAATATACCTTTCTATTTGTTTATCCTCTGTGTTATATGTTAAATAGAGCTTAACATCAAATTTGTTTTTTGATGTTGTTCCTGATAATTGATGCCTTTATAATAACCATTCTTCTTATCAATATAATTAGGCTTTAATGAAAAAGTATACTTTTCTAATAAACCAATACTCGGAATATTTTTATCCTTTTTATCAATAAATGCGATTGCTTTAATATTTTTCATTTCAATAACAGGATTATTAATGATAATATCATACCGTATTTTTTATTTGATATTTTATTAGTAATTAATTGAATTGAACAATCATTACAGCTTTCATCAAATGAAGTAGACATCTTTAAACGATTATAATAACTAACATATTCATTATATTGTTTTTTTGAATAAGATGTTGTATTTTTTTGACTTGAACAACCTAATAAAATAAATAAAGATAAAAAAATAATTAATCTATTTTTCATATAATCACCTTTTATATTATAACATAGAGACAATAAAAAATTAAAATAGGAAATAATCCTATTTTAATTTAAAAGTTCCGCACTCTGTTTCTTGCTCATCACATGGTGAACTACAATTACATTTTGAAACTTTAATCTCATTGGCTAAACATTTATTATTAGAATCATGATATGCACATGTCGTAACTGAACATCTTACATCTTTTGCCATAAGTTTCACCTCCGTTAATTATTTTGACCAATAATATAAAATCTATGCAAAAATAAAAGTCCTTTTATTTAGGACCTTTATCATCATATTCAATTAAACAACTAAAAGAGTATTCTAATTCAGATGAAAAACACATTGCAACACAATAATGCATCCGTATTATATGATATCCCAGTTTAAGAAAATCATTAATTTCATCTTGTAAGTCTAATTCATGAGTACATTCTATAAGTTTAACTTTCATAAACAAAGTATAATCTACAAAAGTTAAAAAAATTGTCATTATTGGTTAATTTCTACAGCAAATTCAACTTCAAAATTTTTACCAACAGGTAATTCAACACAACTTTCTTTTTCTTTAAATTCACCATTAAAATCAGTATAGTCAGCATGTCCAACCCATGGTTCAATAGCAATTAATCCACCAACATGTTTTGCTGCCCAAAGTCCAACATGATCAAAACCATTCATATGAAAAACAATTGATTTATCATGATTTAATGATTTAAGAGCAATATTTTCTGATTTAAAATTTTTAATAACAATTGCATCTGTATTAAAAAGCTCTTGTCTAACAAAAAATCTTTTTTCATTATCAAAGAAAGGTTTTTCAACTCTTGACATACCTCTTTTTTCAACATCAATTATTTTTCGATTGCATGTTTCGTTTTCTGAAAATTCTAAATAATAATCATTGCTTGATTCATTTTCCATAAATGGACAAGCAAAAGCAGGATGTCCTCCAACTTGGAAATAAATAGGTTGATGATCCGTATTTTTGACTTCAATATGACATGTTAATTTATTTTCAACAAGTCTATATGTGACATTTAATTCAAATAAGAAAGGATATTGTTTTATAATTTCATCATTAGATTTTAATGAGAATATTACTTCAGTATCACTAACTTGGTTTGTTTCAAATTCATTGTGTCTTGCAAAACCATGTTGTGTCATATGATACTCTTTACCATTAATCACACATGTATCATTTTTTAATGCTCCAACAATTGGAAATAAAATAGGTGCACTGTTTGCCCATTGAGATGCATCTCTTCTCCACATATAATTCAATTGATTCTTTTTTTCCTTTAATTGAAATAATTTCTGCTCCTTTTGGATGTAAAGAAACAGTTAATAAATCATTAGATAATTCTACCATAATAATCCTCCTATCAGTATTTTCATTATATCATAAAATAAATTCTAAAAAAAGAAAAGATTATTTCTAATCTTTTTCATGTAATGAATTAATAATACTTTCAATTTTATTTCCATATTCTAAAGAAGTATCTAAAACAAAATGTAATTCAGGACACTTCTTACTTTTAATTTTTTAGCAAGTAAATTACGAATGAATCCTTTAGATCTTTCTAATGCTTCCATTCCTTTTTCTTGATTATAATTTTTTCCTAAAAAAGTAACATACACTTTAGAAATAGATAAATCATTTGTTGTTTCAACAGCAGTAATTGTACACATACGTAAATCTCTATCACGTACTTCATTTTGTAAAATCAAAGAAACTTCTCTTAAAATTTGAGTATTTATTCTATCTGTTTTTAATGACATAAGACTCAACTCCTATTTCTTTTCTACTTCTTCCATAACATAACCTTCAATGATATCGCCTTCTTTAATATCATTATAGTTTTCAATGTTTAAACCACATTCAAAACCAGCATTGACTTCTTTAACATCATCTTTAAAACGTCTAAGTGAAGCAAGTTTTCCTTCGTATACAACAATACCATCACGAATCAAACGAATACCACAGTTTCTTTTAATTGAACCATCGGTAACATAACATCCTGCGATATTTCCTACTTTACTTGCTTTAATAACTTGTCTAATTTCTGCTTGACCAGTAATTACTTCATGATATTCTGGTGCTAACATACCTTTCATTGCAGTTTCAATTTCTTCAACCATTTTATAAATAACATTATGAAGACGAATTTCAACATTTTCTTCTTCTGCTTTATTTCTAACTTTTGCATCTGGTCTTACATTAAAACCATAAATAATTGCTTGAGAGGCACTTGCTAAAATAACATCAGATTCAGAAATTGCACCAACAGTTGAACGAATAACGTTAACACGCACACCATCTACATCGATTTTTTCTAATGAAGCTTTTACAGCTTCTGCAGTTCCTTGTACATCCGCTTTAACAATAATATTTAAATCAATAATTTGACCTTCTTTAATTTGAGAATACAAATCATCAAGAGATAAAGCAGCTCCAGAATTACGATCTTTTTCAATTTTAGCTTTCATACGTGTTTCACCAACACTACGTGCTTGTTTTTCAGTTTCGAAAACCATAAATTTATCACCGGCAACAGGAACTTCATTTAAACCTGTAATTTCTACTGGTGTACCTGGTAATGCTTCTTTAATAACACGTCCTTTATCGTCTAACATTTGTCTTACTCTACCATAAGCAGCACCAACAACGATTGGATCGCTTGCACGTAAAGTTCCGTTTTCAACCAATAATGTTGCAACAGCTCCTCTACCTTTATCAAGTTTACCCTCAACAACACTACCATATGCATAACGATTAGGATTTGCTTTTAAATCAGCTAATTCAGCAACAACCGTTAATGTTTCTAATAACTCTTCAATACCAATTTTCTTTTTAGCAGAGATTTCACAATAAACAGTATCTCCACCCCATTCTTCAGGTAATAATCCTTCTTCAGCCATTTCAGCTTTGATTCTTTCAGGATCAGCACCTTCTTTATCAATCTTATTAATTGCAACAACGATAGGAACTCCTGCAGCTTTTGCATGGTCAATAGCTTCTTTTGTTTGAGGCATCACACCATCATCAGCAGCAACAACGATAATAACAATATCAGTCACTTGTGCTCCACGTGCTCTCATTGCTGTAAAAGCTTCATGACCTGGTGTATCTAAAAATGTAACTTTTTTACCGTTTACTTCTACTTGATAAGCACCAATATGTTGAGTAATACCACCAAATTCACCATCAACAACTGCAGATTTTCTAATAGTATCTAGTAATGTTGTTTTCCATGATCAACATGTCCCATAATTGTTACAACTGGACATCTTGGTTGTAAATCAGCTTCATCATCTACAACTTCAATATTTTCAAAATTAACTTCATCTACTGGAACATGTTTTTCACATTCACAACCATATTCTAAACAAATTAATTCAACTTGTTCATCATTTAATGATGAATTGATTGTTACCATAGTTCCTAATAAAAATAATACTTTTATAACATTAGCAGGTGTTTGTCCTAGCTTTTCAGCTAGTTCACCAACTGTAATTCCTTCTTCATAGGAAATCACACCATCTTTTATTACTGATGTTTCTTTCTTTGCAGGAAAGTTTGATTGTAATTGTTTCTTCTTTTGAGAACCTTTTTTCTTTTTTAAATTGTTTTGCCATAAAATCAACCTCCTATCAATTCTTTTATTTTTTTCGCAAACCCTTGATTTGTAATACCTAATGCAACGCGATTATTTTTTCCAACTGCTTTTGAAATGGTTTCAATATTTCATCAACAATGAAATAATCAACATGATAAAAAATGACATTTATCAGTAATTTTTTTCTAGTATTAGCACTAGCATCATTTGCAATAACAACAAGTTTGTTTCATTTGCAGCGATACTTTTTATCAAAGTTTCTCCTGAAACAATTCCCTTTGCAACATTAGCAAGCCCTAATAAATTTAAATATTTTTTATTCATCACAATATTTTTTTAACTCCTCAAAAATTTCATCAGGAATTTCTACTTGTAAGAACGAGATAAAACTTTTTTCTTTTTAGCAATTTCGATTGCTTCTAAGCTTCTTTTTAAATAAGCACCTCGTCCATTCATTTTACCAGTATCATCTACAAATACTTGACCTTCTTTATTTCTTACAACGCGAATTAACTCTTTTTAGGTAATTGTTCATTTGTTGCAAGACATTTTCTAAGTGGAATTTTTCTCATTCTATCTCATCCTAATCTTCATCGTAATATTTGTCATATTCGTCATAGTCGATATCTTCATCATATTTACTGTATTCATCATCTTCATAATCATCAAAATCTTCATAATCTTCTACATCAGATTCTGAAGTGACTTCTTCAACTTCATTTTCGATATTTTCTTTTTCTTCAACAACAGTTTCTTTTTCTTCTTGGTTATCTAGCATTTCTTGAGCAAATTCATCTTGGAATGTTTCATCAACAGGTAATTCTTCTTTTTGTTGAATTTGTTCCATTAACCCTAATTCAGTTGCTTCAGATAATGATTTAATATCAATTTTCCATCCAGTAAGTCTTACTGCTAATCGAGCATTTTGACCACGTTTACCAATAGCTAATGATAATTGATCATCAGGTACAATAACTAACGCACTGTGTTTTTCTTCATCAACAGAAACAGTTAACACATCTGAAGGTGATAATGCATGTGAAATATAAACAACTGGGTCACTTGACCATTCAACGATATCAATCATTTCACCATGTAATTCATCAACAACGTTTTTAACTCTTGAACCCTTAGGTCCAACACAAGAACCAATAGGATCTAATCCTTCAACTGCAGTGTATACAGCAATTTTACTTCTTTCACCAGGTTCACGAGAAACAGATTTAATTTCAACTGTACCATCATAAACTTCAGGAACTTCTAATTCAAATAATCTTCTTACAAATTGTGGTTCTGTTCTGCTTACAACGATATGTGTTCCTTTAGTTCCACGATCAACGTCACTTACATATACTTTGACATGTTGTCCTTCATGTAATGTTTCTCCAGGAATTTGTTGATTTAGTCCTAAAAATGCTCCAGTTTTTCCAATGTTGATAATAGCAAATTTAGGTTCAACACGATCAACAATACCTGTAATGATATCATCTTTTTATCAGCAAATTCATTATATAATGTTTCTTTTTCAGTTTCGCGTATTTTTTGTCTGAAAGTTGTTTTGTTTGAATTGCTGCTAAACGACCAATATGATCTACATCTGCTTCAGTTTCTACAATATCACCCACTTGATAATTTGGTTGATATCATGTGCTTCATCTAAAGATACTTCTAAATCTTCATCTTCTAAATCATCAACAACTGTTCTAATTTCAAATAATCTAATTTTTCCAGTTTTTTCATTAATTTCTACACGTACATTTGCTTCTGGAACCATATAATTTTTTTTTTATAAGCTTTTGCAATTGATTCCTTTAACATTTCTAAAAACACATCTTTTTCAATACCTTTTTCTTCACATAAAGCATTTAAGGCGCTCATAAATTTTCTGTTACTAGCCACTTTTATTTCCTCCTAAAATTTTACAGCTAATCGTATAAATTGAATGTTATCATAATTGACAACAATTTTTTTCTTTATATTTTTTACAAGATATTCAAATTCTAATTCTTGATTATCAACAGATTTTAAATATCCTTCAACTTCATATAATCCGGCTTTAGGATTTTTAAATTTTGCATAAACATATTCACCAACAGATTTTTGAACTTGTTCAAAGTTTTTAATGGTTTTTCAATTCCAGGTGAAGAGACTTCTAAAATGTATTCATCTTTAATTGGATCAGTTTCGTCAAGTTTATCACTAATTAACTCACTTACCGCAACACATGTATCCATATCTAGATACCCTTCATTTTTTTCGATATAAATACGTAAATACATTTCATTATTATCTTTTACATATTCAATATCATCTAAATAACAATCATTTTGTTCGATCAAAGGTAAGACCATTTCTTTAATACTTTCCAATAACTCCATTTTTTCACCCCATTCAATAATAAAGAGTGGGTTCCCCCACTCGTTTCTCTTTATGAAACTATAAGTAATATAGCACATTTTTCATTTATAATCAAGTCACTAGAAAAGTGATAATTGATTTTCTTCTTGCATACCATCAAAAACACCCATTTTTGTTAGTTGTTTAATATGCGAATTGTTCAATTAGTCCTTTTAATCACGTCTTCTTTAGATAAGAAAGAACCATGTTTACGTGCCTCAATAACAGTATTAGCTACCGATTCACCTAATGAATCAACTGAACTAAACGGTGGAAGTAAGCCACTTGGATCATCTGGATCTAAAATGAATTTATTGGCATCAGACTTTTCTAAATTTAAAGGACTAAAATGGAATCCTCGATCAATCATTTCTAACGCAATTTCAAACACATCCCACAATCCTTCATCCTTATTTGAAGATTGTCTGTTTTCCCTTAACATTTCAATTTCTTTTCTTCTTGAAAGAATAGCATCTTTACCAGCAACTAATGTTTCAATATCAAAAAAATCACATCTTGTGGAAAAATATACTGCATAATATTCTCTTGGATAATATAATTTCCACCAAGCTACACGAATAGCTGATAAAACATAGGCTACCGCATGGGCTTTAGGGAACATGTATTTAATTTTCTTACATGAATCAATATACCATTGAGGAACATTGTATTCTTTCATTAATTCTTCGTATTTCTTTTCTGGGAAAACTGCAGGTGATTTTCCTTTACGAACACATTCCATGATGTCAAAAGCATCTTTATTAGGAAGGCCTTTTTCAATCAAATAAACCATAATATCATCACGACATCCAATAACTTCTTTTAAGGTACATGTTCCATTTTTAATCAACGTCTCTGCATTACCTAAATAAACATCTGTTCCATGTGAAAGCCCCGAAATGATTACTAAATCATTAAAAGTTTGTGGTTTTGTCTGATCTAACATACTACGTACAAAGGTTGTACCAAATTCAGGTAATCCTAAAGCACCGCTCTTGCAATTGATATAGGATAAATCAACACCTAAAGCATCACTCGTTGTAAAAAGTGACATAACTTTTGTATCGTTTGTTGGAATTGTTTTAGGATCAACACCTGTTAAATCTTGTAACATACGAATAACGGTCGGATCAACGTGTCCTAAAATATCGAATTTCAAAACGTTATCATGAATAGCATGGAAATCAAAGTGAGTCGTACGCCATTCAGCAGATAAATCATCTGCTGGATATTGGTAAGGCGTGAAATCAAAAACATCATAATCTCTAGGAATAACAATAATTCCCCCTGGATGTTGGCCAGTCGTACGTTTAACGCCACCACACCCTCGAGCAATTCTTTCAAGTTCAGCACTACGTACTTCATTATCAATTCCTAATGTTTCAGCATATCCTTTTGCATAACCATAAGCTGTTTTTTCAGCAACTGTAGAAATTGTTCCTGCTCTAAAGACATGATCTTCTCCAAAAATAGTTTTAGTAAATGCATGAGCATTTGCTTGATACGCTCCCGAGAAATTTAAGTCGATATCAGGTACTTTATCCGCATTGAAACCTAAGAAAGTTTCGAACGGAATATTATGTCCTTCACCTTTCATTGGTTTACCACATACAGGGCAAATCTTATCAGGTAAATCATAACCATCAGCAGCAACACCTTCTTCTAAAAATTCACTATGACTACAATGAAGACATAGATAATGTGGTGGTAACGGATTTACTTCTGTAATTCCTGACATTGTTGCAACGAATGAAGATCCTACCGAACCTCTGGAACCTACTAGATAACCATCGTCATTTGATTTTTTTACTAGTAAGTGGGAAATATAATAAATAACCCCAAACCCATGTTTAATGATATTACTTAATTCTTTTTCTAATCTTTTTTCCACAATTTCAGGTAGTTTTTCACCATAAAGTCGATGTGCTGTATCATAACAAATCTTTGTTAAATTTTCATCTGCATTATCAATTGTCGGTGTAAATAATTTATCATGAATTGGTCGAATTTCTTCAACCATATCTGCAATTTTGTTTGTATTTGTTACAACATATTCATATACTTCATCCGCTGGTAGATAATCATAACATTTTAACATTTCATCTGTTGTTCTTAAATATTGAGATGGTGTAAATGCACGTGGATTTTTTCGGTCACATAAAGGATGAGCACGATGTCCAATCCCAATTTTGGGTTGTGATATAAAAACATCTCGATAAATTTTATCCTTTTCATCTAAAAAATGGACATCTCCAGTAGCTACAATAAGTTTATTTAATTTTTTTGCTGCTGTAATAAGACGTTTTATTGAAATAATTAAATTTTCTTCAGATTCAATTTGTCCACGATCAATTAAATGATAGTAATCTTGAAAAGGTTGTATTTCCACATAATCATAAAATTCTAACAATTGTTCCAACTTTTCATCCGAAGAATTCAAAGCTGCTTCAAAAACATCTGAACGATAACAGCTAGTCCCATATAGCAATCCTTTACGATAATATTCCAATCTTTCTTTTGGAATACGAGAACCATCATGGAAATACGTTGTATTTGCTTCAGAAACAATTTTAAACATATTTTTAAACCTTCTTTGTTTAAAGCAAGTGCTGTCATATGATATGGGAAAACGATTTTATAAGCATCGTCTTTTTGTAATTTATTTAAATCTAATAAATTAATAATTTCCACTTTGCATAATAGAATGTAACATCGTTGTAAATACAGCACCTAAAACTTCAGCATCATAATCAGCTCTATGTGCTACATCATCGTCATAATTTACACGATAAACACGACATACATTTCCTAAACGATAAGATTTCATTGGTTTCATAATAGCTCTTGCTAATGCCAAAGAATCAATAACTGGATTAGTTATAGGTTTTTGATTTAACCTCTTTAAACTTTCATTTAAAAAACCAATGTCAAATTTAGCATTGTGAGCCACTAAAATAGCATCACCAAAGAATTCTAATATTTGTGGTAAAAACTCTTTAATTGTTGGTGCATCAGCAACCATTTCATTTGTAATATTTGTAAGTTGAGAAACACGTGTTCCAATCTTTTTACCAGGATTTACAAAACTTTGTAAGCGATCAATCACTTCACCATTTTTAATTTTAACTGCACCAAATTCTGTAATCCCATCATGGATAACAGAAAAACCAGTTGTTTCCAAGTCAAATGATACATATGTGGCATCTTCAATAGACATATCTTTTTCATTAAAAACAATATTAAAATAAGGTTCTATCATATTTAATTCAACACCATAGATCATCTTAATGCCCACTTTTAAACTAGCTGCTTGAGCTTCAGGAAATGATTGAACGTTTCCATGATCAGTAACTGCAATTGCTTTGTGTCCCCATTTGGCCACTTGATTAATATAATCCGAAACATTGCCTATTCCATCCATTGCTGACATCTTAGAATGTGTATGAAGTTCAACTCTTTTAACTTCCGCAGTGTCTTGCCTTCTTGCTGGTTCTTTAATAACTTCTATTTGACGAGCCATCATAACTGTTTCTCTCGCATAATTATCTAAACGAATTTCTCCTGTTGCTTTGATCCACACTTTACCTTTATCTAGTACTTTAATATCCTCTAAAGTATTAGTTGTATTGTTTTCAAAGCGTTTTACCATAATTGAATCCGTATAGTCAGTGATCCATAATGTTTGAATATGTTTTCCTGCACGTGTTTTGATTAATTCTGTTTTAAAGACATACCCTTGAATCGTACAATTATTTTCCATCGTTTGACTGTTAGTTATGCTGACAATGCAGGGAATTCTGGAAACATCAATGATCATTCTTATGCTGTTTATTTTTGACTGGAGAATCGGACTGATAGCTGCAGCAGGAGTACTTATTTTCTTTGGGGTCAATTCTGTGA
>ENA-OQCS01001312-OQCS01001312.1-human-gut-metagenome-genome-assembly--contig:-NODE-1312-length-12975-cov-2.124455_pt1 | contig 12975 bp, 29 predicted proteins | sample MGYA00242757_ERZ504575 | MGnify/ENA primary metagenome ERZ504575 (study PRJEB26092, sample SAMD00036297) | human gut metagenome | host: Homo sapiens | study: EMG produced TPA metagenomics assembly of...
CGTTGGCGCCGATCAGTGCAATGACCTCACCCTCATCTACATGGAAGGACACACCCTTTATGGCCTGTATCATGCCGTAATATACTTTGATATCATTTACTTCTAACATTGCCATAGCCATCTATCCTCTATTCGCCCAGATAAGCCTTGATGACTTCCGGATTGTTCAGCACATCACTGGTCTTACCCTGACACAGCACACGGCCGAAATTCAACACCGTAAGTTCCTCACAGATTCCGCTTACCAGTTTCATGTCATGCTCAATCAGAAGGATCGTCATATCAAAATGCTCTCTGACAAAACGAATGGTATCCATCAGTTCCTGCGTCTCGTTGGGATTCATACCTGCAGCAGGCTCATCTAACAGAAGAAGCTTCGGTTTGGTAGCCAGTGCTCTGGTAATCTCTAACTTTCTCTGTTTACCGTAGGAAGATTATCAGCCAGTGTATCTGCTTCCGCTTCCAGTCCGAATACCTTCAGAAGCTCCATGGCTTCCTCCGTCATCTGCTTTTCTACTTTATAATATTTGGGCAGACGTAAAATTCCGGTAATGGTACTGTAACCCATGTGGTTGTGTAGTCCTACTTTTACATTATCGATTACGGACAGATCCTTGAAAAGCCGGATATTCTGGAAGGTTCTTGCGATACCTGCCTGATTGATGTCGATGGTCTTTTTGCCGGTGATATCCTTGCCATCCAGGGTAATAATTCCCTCTGTGGTTTATATACGCCGGTCAGCAGATTAAATACGGTGGTTTTTCCGGCACCATTGGGACCGATCAGTCCATACAGTGCACCTTGTTCAATACTGATATTAAAATCATCTACCGCACGAAGTCCGCCAAAAGAAATGCCTAATTTTTTCGCCTCTAATAATGCCATGATTATTCAGCCTCCTTTTTCACAGACTTCTTACTCTTAAATCCGGCTGCTACTTTCTCTCTCCATTCAATACATTTCGGAGCCCAGTTAAACAGCATCATAACGATCAGTACGATGGAATAGATCAACATACGATAATCGTTCAGTCCACGTAAAAGTTCCGGCAATAACGTCAGAATCACAGAAGCAATAATGGAACCGCGGATGTTACCGATACCACCCAGTACAACGAACACCAGAATCATAATAGACATATTGTATCCGAAGTTCTTAGGCAGTGCTGTCAGGGTAGACAGATTGTGTGCATACAATACTCCTGCCACGCCTGCGAGAGCTGCGGAGATAGAGAAAGCCATCAGCTATATTTGGTAATATGAATTCCCACGGATTCCGCTGCAATGGTATTATCACGAATAGCCATGATCGCACGACCGTCTCTGGAATGGATCAGGTTCAATACAATGAACAGTGTAACCAGTAATAACACAATACCAATGGTAAAATTGGAGTCATGAGGGGTTCCGGTGATACCCTGCGCACCTTTAATAATGACCTGCCCGTCCTCTGCCATATTCAGATCCATAGTGTTGGTAAAGGAAATATGGAAACCATTCTCATCCAGTCCCACAAACAGAATATTGACCAGGTTCTTAATGATCTCGCCAAAGGCCAGCGTTACGATGGCAAGATAGTCACCCTTCAGACGAAGTACGGGAATACCGATCAGCAGTCCGAAAATACCCGCAAACGCGGCGCCGATCAACAGTGCGCCGAAAAAGCGAAGCCCGGAAGACATTGCGGTATTTTCCATGACTTTGGAGAAAAAGGCACTGGTAAAGGCACCGATACACATAAATCCGGCATGACCGAGGCTCAGCTCTCCCAGAATGCCTACCGTAAGGTTCAGAGATACCGCCAAAATCGCATAAGTACACAGAGGAACCAATAAGCCTGTATCAGACTGCTCACTGCACCGGCAGACACCAGGATCTGCATGATCACATAGGCTGCGATCACCATTCCGTAAGTAATAAGGTATCACGGAAGGTTTTATTCATTTTCTTATTCGATAATTTCTTCATATTATACACCTGCCTCTTCCCTTATACTTTTTCCTGAATATTTTTGCCAAACAATCCGGCAGGTTTTACCAAAAGAACAACAATCAATACTGCAAATACAATAGCGTCTGCCATCTGGGAAGATATGTAGGCTTTGCCGAAGATTTCAATAATACCGAGCAGGATACCGCCGACCAAGGCACCGGGGATGGAGCCGATACCACCGAATACAGCAGCTACGAAGCTTGATACCCGGCATGGAACCGGTATAAGGTGTCAGCGAAGGATATGCGGAACATAACAGCACACCTGCCACTGCAGCCAGACCGGATCCGATTGCAAAGGTAAGTGCAATGGTTCCGTCCACATTAATTCCCATCAGCTGTGCTGCTCCCTTATCCTCGGATACTGCCAGCATAGCCTGACCTGCCTTCGTCTTATTAATAAATAGCATCAGACCGGCCATTATGATCAGACAGGAAACAATCGTTACGATCGTCTCACCAGTAATATTGATCTGTCCGTCTGCCAGCTTCAGTGCCGGAACAGATACTACAGAGGTAAATGCCTTCGCATTGGCACCAAAGATCAAAAGTGCCACATTCTGCAGCAGATAGCTGACACCAATGGCAGTGATCAGTACCGCCAAAGGAGAAGCTGCCTTTCTCAAAGGCTTGTAGCTACCTTTTCAATAGCCATTCCAAGCAGAGTACAAGCAACAACAGCTGCCAGAACACCAATCACAGGAGAAAGCCCCATGGTACTGCACATTGTATAAGTAATAAATGCACCGACCATAATAACATCACCATGTGCGAAATTCAGCATTTTAGCAATACCATATACCATGGTATAACCTAATGCGATCAGCGCATAGACACTTCCAAGGCTGATACCGTTGATCAGATAACTGATAAAACTCATGTGAACTACCTCCATTCATGCGAATGCACAAATTATCATCTAAAATAAAGTATAACAGAACATACCGGGAAAAACAACTGCTCCCCTATTATTGCAAAGTATTTGACATTAAGTAAAGAGGGCTACCCTGCGGTAACCCTCTTTGGAAACTTTGTCAGCAAAATTACATAGCCTTGTAAGCACCATTCTCGATCACAACAGCCTTAGGAGCTTGTTAGCCTCACCGTCTGCGGTCCAGGTCATGCCGCTACCGGTCAGACCATCTACAGTGATCTCTGTCATGGCAGCCTTCATACCATCACAAATATCAGAAACACTCATATCAGGAGTAACACCGCTCTTCTCGATAGCAGCCTTGATCACATAGATAGCATCATAGCTGTCTGCCGCGAACTGGTTGGGAGTCTCACCGTATTTTTCCTTATACTTAGTTACGAAAGACTGGGTCAGATCATCGGTTGCATCAGCTGCGAAAGGAGTTAACAGCATAACGCCTTCGGTCAGAGATACATCAAAGTTATCTACACCACCGAGAATACCATCCATACCGTCACATGAGAACCACTTGGGAGCATAACCCATAGCAGCTGCCTGTGTCAGGATAAGTGCAGATTCCTGATAATAAATAGGAAGGAATACCATGTCTGCTCCGGCATCCTTTGCCTTCTGTAACTGTACGGAGAAATCCGTCTTGTTATCAGCGGTAAAAGCTTCTGCTGCTACGATTTCAAACGGCTGATTCTCAGCTTCTTTTGCAAACTTCTCATAAATACCGGAAGAATATACATCGGAGCTGTCATAAATAACAGCGATCTTCTCAGCCAGACCGTTCTCACCAATATACTGTGCGGATGCAAGACCCTGGTTAGGATTGGAGAAGCATACGCGGAAGTTGTTATCATACTGAACACATTCTACTGCAGAACCGGAAGGAGTGATCTGGAACATATTGTCCTCTTTGGTCTTGTCGGTAACTGCAATACATGCACCACTGGTGTAGAACCATCAATGATCTGAGCACCCCAGTCCTTTAATGCATTATAAGCATTTACGGATTTCTCAGCATCTGCCTCGTCATCCTGGAACTTGAATTCTACCTGATAACCGTTGATACCGCCTGCTGCATTGATCTCTTCTACTGCAATCTCTGCACCGTGCTGTACAGCCAGTCCATAAACTGCTGCGCCACCGGTAGTAGGTCCGATACCACCGATCTTAAATACGCTGCCGGATGCTGCACTGTCGGATGCTGCTGCATTCTCCGTTGCTGCGTTTGTACCGGTTGCTGCAGAACCATTGTCTGTATTACCACAGCCAGCCATAGCCATTACCATAGCAGATGCTACGGCACACTTAAAAACTTGTTAAATTTCTTCATAATATCTTCCTCCTTTTTAACAATGTATACAAATATACAATGTATAATTGTTATTTTTGTATATTACTCGCTTCTATTTCCTTTGTCAATGGATTTTCTTTTCTAATTTGATGCTTTTTGACATTAAAATAGATCAATCAAATCATATTTAAATATAAATATAGTATATTTTTATTCCGGGGAAAGACTATTTACGAAACAATCATTTAATAGAAATTTCAAAAAATGTCTGTATGGAACTTACAGCAGTAAAGTCCATACAGACAGGATAAGGAGATTTTATGGGTAATAAATATTTGGATGGAACCGCTCTCACCATAGCCATAATAGGTGCCGTGAACTGGGGGCTGATCGGACTTTTCCGCTTTGATCTTGTAGCCTTCCTGTTCGGTGACATGTCCTGGCTTTCCAGAATTGTATATGTGTTGGTGGGAATCAGCGGACTCTATCTCATCAGCTTCTTTCTCCATCTGGGAGATAGCGAAGCTTAAAGTTCCTCTACGGGAATCTGTACGCCATCTCTCCAGATACGTTCCAGATCATAGAGCAGACGGTTTTCCTTGTCAAAGACATGTACGATCACATCGCCAAAGTCTAACAGTACCCAGCTGGCTGTCTCATAGCCTTCGGTCTGTCTGGCAGGGAAACCGGCTCTTCCCAGTTTCTCTTCCACATTATCACACAATGCCTGAATCTGACTGGAATTATTACCACCGGCAATAATAAAATAATCTGCGATCACAGATACATTACTGATGTCTATTACTTTAATATCTTCTGCTTTTTTATCATCCAATGCTTCTACGGCAAGCTTTGCCATTTTTCTGGATTCTTCGCTCATGCTGACTCCTCACACTTTCTATTTTATTGATTCATTTTTCTTATAATAGTTATAGGTTTCTTCTGTCATGGGATCCATCTCACCATCACCCGATTTCAGATATTCCAAAGTATCCTCTAAAATCTTCGTCACGGCAGCATCCAGATCCGTAAATGCCAGGTGCCGGATCTGGGTAAGGTTCGGTGCCTGCTTTCGACCCGGTTCAATATAATCTGCAGTAAAAATGATCTTCTCCAGAAGAGTCATACCCGGACGCCCTGTAGTATGATACAAAATTGCACTTAAGATCTCAGGATCTTCGATTTCATATTCCTTTTTCGCCAGATAGCTTCCCACTCTGGCATGTAAAAGATAGGGATTTCGCTTTTCCACATCCGTCGCAGGAAGGTGATACTTTTCGCAGGCAGACAAAAGTTTATCATTTTCCATGCATTTGGCGCAATCATGAAGCAGTCCCGCGATCTGTGCACGCTCCACATCTTCACCGTATCGCATGGCAAGAGCCGCTGCCGTGTATTCCACACCTAATGTATGGGTAAAACGCTTGGGATCCTGTACTTTTTGCATCTCTTTGGTCAGTTTTTTTAAGATATCACTCATCCAGGTAAAGCCCCTTTTCTTCCATATATTCCCTCACTGCTTCCGGCACAAGATAGCGCACAGAAAGACCTTCGGATCTTCTTGCACGGATTTCCGAAGAAGATATCTCAATTCTTCGAAAAGAGAGCAACTGTATCTTCGCAGAAAAATGTTCCTCTAACTGCCTGATCTTCTCCTGCATTCCCTTCATATCCGCATCTCCCCGCACCGCAGCTATAATCTCGCAGGCAGCAAACAGGCGGTCTGCGCATTTCCAGTGTTCCATCGTAAACAGACAGTCAGCTCCGCAGATGAAATAAAAAAGATGTTCCGGATATTCTCTGTGCAGCTGCTCCATGGTCTCATAGCTGTAAGAGTCTCCGGGACGTTTATCTCGATGTCCAGGCAGCGGAATCTGTCGTTATCTGCGATAGCACGCTGTACCATGTCATAACGTTCTGTTCCGGGCAGAATTGTAATGCCCTCTTTTGTCTTCAGATAAGAACAACCCGTCCGGTATTATCCAGATCTGGTCTAAGTGTGCCGACTCCAGCGCCTGTTCAGCCAGCATCAGGTGTCCTATGTGGATTGGGTTAAAGGTGCCACCCATAATGCCTATTCTGCTCATGCTTCATCCCTCTGTACGGATTCCGATTGCAATATAACGGTTAACGGGGCAGTTCGATCTTCGGCTTGTCCTTGTCCGGCTTATACAGTACGATTTTTTTGCCGATGACCTGTATCACCTGGGAGTGGGTACGTTCTGCCACCATCTCTGCGATCGCTCTGGGGTCATCGAAACAATTCTTCAGCACGCCGATCTTGATCAGTTCGTTATTGTTGAAAGACTCACCGATGGCTGCGGTAAGTTCCGGAGTCAGGCTGGATTTTCCCACCTGGAAAATCGGATTCAGATTGCTTGCCAGACTCATCAAATAGGCTCTCTGTTTGCTCGTCATAATTTATTCCTTTCTCAAACGTTTCCGTGTTTTACTTATAGTAATCAAAGGACAGACCATACATACGGACCGTATCACCCTCCTGGATACCTAAGCTTTCCAGTTCTTCCAGAATTCCGGCATCCTTCAGGAAATTCTGGAAGAAAGTGAATCCCTTCTCGCTGTCCAGATTTGTATAACCTAACATCTTCTCGATCTTAGGTCCTTCTACTACATACTCGTCCTCTTCCTCATCATAGGTTACGGTATAAGCATCGTCTACAGATCCCGTCATGCTATCCGGGAAATACTCCTGTGCGAAGACCGTAGTCTCTTCTCCAATTCCCTGAAGCATTTCATTTACTTCATATAAAAGCTCCTTTACACCCTGACCGGTTACTGCAGACATAGGGAATACCTTTATCCCCTTCGGCTCAAACTCTGCACGGATTGCCTCCACGGGGTCGGAGCCGTCCTCGGTGTAAATAGCATCGATCTTATTCGCTGCAATGACCTGGGGGCGTGCAGCAATCTCCGGATTATAGGCTTCCAGTTCCTTATTGATGGCATAAATATCCTGAATGGGATCTCTGCCTTCCGTACCTGCCGCATCCACGATATGGATGATCACTGGTACGCTCAATATGGCGCAGGAACTCATGTCCCAGTCCCACACCTTCGGAAGCACCTTCTATCAGTCCGGGGATATCCGCAATAACGAAACCACCGGTTCCTTCCAGATCCACCACACCCAAATTTGGATTCAGAGTAGTGAAATGATAGTTGGCAATCTTGGGTCTGGCATTGGTTACTCTGGACAGAAAAGTGGACTTACCCACATTGGGGAATCCCACCAGTCCTACATCGGCGATGACCTTTAGCTCCAACAAAAGCTCCAGTTCCTGCGCTGCCTGTCCCGGCTGTGCATACTTCGGAGCCTGCATGGTGCTGGTGGCATAATGTTGGTTACCGTTGCCGCCCTTACCACCTTTTAGAAGAACAACACGTTTGTTGTCCCCCGACATATCCGTAATTACCTGCCACTCTGTGCTTCTTTGATCACGGTTCCCGCGGGGACTTTGATAATAATATCTTCTCCGTCCTTACCACGCAATTCTTTTTGCCGCCTTCTTCCCCGTCTCCGGCCTTGTACTTACGGATGTGCCGGAAATCGATCAGGGTATTCAGTCCCTCATCCACAACAAAGATCACGTCTCCGCCGTGACCACCGTCTCCACCGTCAGGGCCGCCACTGGGAACATATTTTTCACGGCGAAAGGACACATGACCATCTCCGCCTTTACCGCTTCTTACGTAAATTTTAGCTCTGTCAGCAAACATATTGTTCTCCTTTCCGACAAAATCCTTTACGGACTAAAAGGCTTCAAACAATCAGTATGTTTGAAGCCCTGGTTAAATCAACTTATTTCTCTACGGGATATACGGAAGCCTGCTTCTTGTCTCTGCCCTTTCTCTCGAAACGGAGAACGCCGTCAACTAAAGCAAACAGAGTATCATCTCCACCGATACCAACATTGACACCGGATGAATCTTTGTACCGCGCTGTCTGTAAAGAATATTTCCAGCTTTTACAAACTGGCCATCAGCTCTCTTCGCACCTAATCTCTTGGATTCGGAGTCTCTACCGTTCTTGGTAGAACCAACTCCCTTTTTATGTGCAAAAAATTGAAGGTTAAAGTTAAACATGGTCTACACCTCCTCGATTTTTACTTGCAAATACTGTTCCCCATACTGTCTGCTGAGATTCTGTAGTGAGAACACCATGGAATCCATCAGAAATACGGATTTGTCCTGCAGAACATCCTGAAAATCACATTTGATAAAGCCCGTCTCCTCGTTCTGGGTCAGCTTGAGTTCTTCACCCGCCAGTTGTGAAAGCGATCCGATGGTACTTTGCACCAGTACGGAAATCGCCGCACAGAGGATATCCGGTTCCGTACCGAATAATCTTTTCTTGGCATATCCTGCATGTCCCATGCAGTAGAATCCACGATAGATTCCCTCATGGTCCTTACGAATGATAATAGTTGTCATAACGATTACGCGTTAATCTTTTCGATCTTAACCTGAGTGTATGCTTGTCTATGACCATTCTTCTTGTGGTAACCGGTTTTTCTCTTGTACTTGTATACAATAACCTTCTTACCTCTACCCTGCTCCATAACAGTTGCGGTAACAGTTGCGTTAGCAACGTCAGCACCAACCTTGAGGGTATTGTCACTTACTGCGATCACCTGGTCAAAAGTAACAGTATTACCGGCTTCTGCATCGATCTTCTCAACTTTGATCACATCACCTTCAGAAACTTTGTACTGCTTTCCACCTGTTGCAATAATTGCGTACATAATAAGGCACCTCCTATTATTTACTCGCTAACTTTGGTGGTGTAAGACCTTAAAATCCAACACACTTATACCTAGTTATGCGGCATACCGTAGTATAATAGCATGAGGTGCCTTGATTCGTCAAGATATAATTGTAATATTTGAAAAATTTCAAAATTTCAAATACTTACTTTTCCATAATGTCGGCGTTGTTTTTCTTCTCAAAATCTTCCACATACTGAATGATCAGTTTTACGGTTCCTTCGATTCCCAGGATACTACTGTTGATACACAGATCGTAGCTGTCAGCTCTGCCCCATTTCTTGGAAGAATAATAATTGTAATAACTCTGACGCTGCTTATCCTTCTTCGTGATCATTTCCTTTGCCTTGGCCTCTGTCAGATCATATCTGGCCATGATACGCTTGGTCTTCACATCATCATCACCGAAGATGAACAGGTTAATGCAGTTCTTGTAATCTGCCAGTGCATAGTCTGCGCAACGGCCAACGATAACGCAGGGACCTTCATCAGCGATCTTCTTAATCGTGTCGAACTGTGCCAGGAATACCTTATGGCTGATGGGCATATCTACAAAAGAGGATGCATTGTAGCCAAAGGAATAAGTATCCATTACCAGATTATACAGGAAGGAATTTGTTGGTCTCTCATCATGATTCTGAATCATTTCCTCACAAAAACCACTTTCCTGTGCTGCTCTGGTAAGGAGTTCCTTATCGTAGCATTTGATTCCGAAATACTCTGCAACCTTTTCCCCGATCTCACGGCCTGCAGAACCAAACTGACGTCCAATGGTAATAATAGTATTCATACACACACCCACTTTCTGCTGAACTTGATAACTAGCATTTTTTGTAGTTTTATTATACGTGATATTTAACAAAAATCAACTAATTATCAGATTTTTTAGTCGCAATTCAACAATTTTTATGTGATGAGTGCATTTTTTCTGCTATTTTCATGCCTTCTTCCGTATGCGCCAGTCCACCCAGTGCTGTTTCCCGCAGGAAGCGTCCATTTTATCTCCCACTTCTTTCATGGCATCCATGACCTGATCCGGAGGGATACGGCTTGTAATTCCCGCCATAGCCATATCTGCAGCAGACATAGCATTCACAGTGCCGATCACATTCCGCTTTACACAAGGGACCTCCACCAGTCCTGCCACCGGATCACACACCAGTCCCAGCAGATTCTTCATGGCCATAGCCGCTGCAGTGGCGATTTGTGTGCAGTCACCGCCCTGGAGATATACCAGCGCTCCGGCAGCCATGGAACTGGCCGCTCCAATCTCCGCCTGACATCCGCCCGCAGCTCCGCTGATGGAAGAACGGGTGGCTATGATCTGCCCGATTCCCGCCGCCACGTACATGGCTTTCAGGATTTTATCGGTATCTTTGCACCGCTTCTGAAAATAAGGCACCAACACCGCAGGCAATACTCCGCAGCTCCCGCCGTAGGTGCCGCTACAATACGTTTCATGCAGGCATTGGATTCACCCATCTGCAAAGCTCCTGCAATGCAGGTGTCCACATACTCCCCACACAGTGACTCAGTCACGGCACTATGAATATATTCCTCCATTCGTCTGCCATCACCGCCCACAAGCCCGCTGGAAGAATTCAGATTTCCTTCGTAAGTGGCTGCCGCAAGTAACATGGCATCCCAGGTGACCCGCATGTGTTCCATGCTGTCCTCTTCGGATACATTCCGCTCCGCCATATCGTCCTCTAAGATCACCCTCCAGAATTCCTTTTCTTCTGTATGACATTTTGTAATACCTGCTCAAAACGACTGATAAGACATGCTTAATCCTCCACATTGATATATGTCACCTTAATGATGCCATTCAGTTGCTCTAGCCATTCCACGGAATCTTGTGGCACCTCCTGATCCGTCTCTATGACCATAACTGCATAACCGCCTCTTTTATCCCGGTACAGCTGCAAGGTCGCGATATTGACATTTCTCTCCGCCAGCATGCTTGTCACCTGTGCCACATGTCCGGGCTGATCCACGTTATGTACGATCAGTGTGGCTTTTCCGCAGTGAAATTCACTTCGATGCCGTCTAATTTTGCGATCAGGATCCGACCGCCGCCGATGGATGCTGCCTGAACCTCTATTTTCCGACCGTGTTCTCCGGACAGCCGCAGAACCGCAGTATTCGGATGGGCATCTTTTAGGGTAACCGTGGAAAAAGTAAACTCCATTCCACCTTTTGGGCCAGATCAAAGCTTGCCGGAATCCGGATATCATCCGGATGCATCCCTAAAAGTCCGGCAATCAATGCCTTGTCTGTACCGTGTCCGATTCCCGTGGTAGCAAAGGAACCATGCAGAAGGATCTCAGCCTTCCTCACATGGTCCTGAAGTAATTTTTCTGAAATATATCCGATCCGGACAGCTCCCGCAGTATGGGAACTGCTTGGGCCGACCATCACAGGTCCTAAAATGTCAAACAGATTCATAAACGCCTCATTTCTCACGCCAATACTGTCAGAAGATGTTCAAAATATTCCGGCAGAGGTGCGTCGATCTCCAGATATTCTCCGGTCGTAGGATGTATAAATCCCAATGTTTTGGCATGTAAGGTCTGTCCCTGTAATTTAAAGGGGCTCTTCCGGTTGGAATACACCTCATCTCCCAAAAGCGGGTGTCCGATACTTGCCATATGCACACGGATCTGATGGGTCCTCCCGGTCTCTAATACGCACTCTATATAAGTATATCCCTTGAATCTCTGTAATACCGGTAATGGGTCACTGCACGTTTTCCGTTCTGAGGATTGACCGCCATCTTCTTCCGGTCATTCGGATGTCTGCCGATAGGCTGATCAATGGTGCCCTCTTCCTGTTCCAGTTCCCCGAAGCAGATGGCACGATATCTTCTGTTGATGGAATGCTCTTTGAGCTGTTCTGCAATGCATCGGTGAGCTTTATCGTTCTTACACGCAATCACGGATCCTGTGGTATCTCTGTCAATGCGATGGACAATGCCAGGACGAAGTACGCCGTTGATTCCGGATAAATCTTTACCGCAATGATACATCAGCGCATTGACCAATGTCCCTGTATAATGTCCTGCCGCCGGATGCACTACCATTCCCTTAGGCTTATTCACCACGATCAGATCCGCATCCTCATACAAAATATCAAGCGGAATGTTCTCCGGTTCAATATCCGGTTCCACAGACTCCGGAACGGAAAACACCACTTCATCCTCGCATTTGACCCGATAGCTTCCTTTCACCGGTTTCCCGTTTACCAGCACATTTCCGTCTTTGATCAGTTTCTGGATAAAAGAGCGGGACAGATTCTCCACAAGCAGACTCATGCACTTGTCAATTCGTTCCTCTTCCATCTCTTCCGTTATCTGAAATCGGAGTTCTTCCATTATTTCATCTCCCGATAACGATTCTGCTTAAAATTCAGAAATTCCAGATCTTTCTCCTTATAGACAAACAAAAACAGGATAAACAGGCCGATGGTAGCCACCACCACATAGATATCCGCCACATTAAAAATCGGGTAATTGATCAGTACGAAGGAGATAAAATCCACCACATAGTCCAGACGGAATCTGTCGATCATATTACCGATTCCCCCGCAATGATCACCGCCAGCAGGACATGAACGATCCGGAATTTCTTCTGTTCCGGAAGCTTGAGCAGGAAAAACAAAAGCACTGCCAGGAATACGATCCCCACGAACAGAATAAACACTTTCTGGTTCTGCAGCATTCCGAAAGCAGAGCCTCTGTTCTCCAGATACTGCAGCTCCAGTACACCGTCAATAAGTACATAGGGTGCCTGCCCCTTCAGATGTACGACAGCCAGATGTTTCGTAAATTGATCGAATACCAAAAGTACCGCCGTGATCAGCACATCTATAAGTAACATAATAATACGACTCTTTTTTCTTTATTCATGGGCATCCTTCTTCACTAAAATTTGATTTCTTCGATCGCAGCCAGAATCTCGTCGTCTGTAACGGTTCTGTCAAT
>ENA-OQCS01001313-OQCS01001313.1-human-gut-metagenome-genome-assembly--contig:-NODE-1313-length-12957-cov-2.060171_pt1 | contig 12957 bp, 20 predicted proteins | sample MGYA00242757_ERZ504575 | MGnify/ENA primary metagenome ERZ504575 (study PRJEB26092, sample SAMD00036297) | human gut metagenome | host: Homo sapiens | study: EMG produced TPA metagenomics assembly of...
CTGTTCCCGCGATATCCGAAACAACCTCAATATCCGAGATTTCCGCAGCGGCTGAAACGTCCACTGCAATCGCGACAACTGAACAATCGCCTGAACCGCAAAACCCACATTGCGGGATCTGCCGCGTCAAGCCTTCCGACAAACCGACTGAACAGGACCGGCCCAAACGCGACCGTCCACGACTCGTCTTCCAACCAATCCACGCGGTCATCGCCATACTCACCCTGTCGTGCGCGCTCTGCGCAAGCCTGACCATGCTCATCCAACAGGCCGTCCACTACAGTGCGCTCCAACAATCGCAGATCACCCAATCCGAACAATCGAAGGCGAACGGAACCGAGAAAGACAAGACGGCGTCCACGCAAACAACACCAAGCCAGCAGCCATCCACGGAACCCGACAGCCAGAGCGAACCAACATCCGGACCAGCGGAGCCCGCCGATCCGGCTGACGGTCTGCTGAACATCAACACCGCAGGATCCGACGAACTGCAGACCTTGAAAGGCGTCGGCCCCGTGACCGCGCAACGCATCATCGACTATCGCAATCAGATCGGCCGTTTCGACAATGTCGACCAACTGTTGGAAGTCAAAGGCATCGGCGAGAAAACGCTGGCGAAATTCCGAGACCAAGTGTGCGCACGATGAGAGGAAACACGTTCGAATGGCGGGATGGGGAGCAGGGGAGCAGGGATTGGCGTCTGCTGCCGGCCGCCCTATGCGGGTGGGCGGCGAGCTTGGCCACGCATATGGGATTCGACTATTGCGTCGAACGGGATGGTCGGTTCGGCATGCTGCCGCTCGTTGTGGCATTGGCGGTACCGTTGCTGGCATTATTGGGATTATTGGGATTGCCGTTCCTGCGATCGCCTATGCTGCGAGTGCCGGTTGGCGTGCGGCGGGCGGTCTCGGCATGGCATTTCAGCATTATCGTATGCGTGGTCGCGGCGATGGCATGCGCGTCTTCCGCGTTGACCTACGACGTATTGCAATGGAGGGATGCGGCCTCGTACGCGGCCAGAAACGGCGAAAGCGACGTTGTCACGCTGGTACGTACGACATCTCCCGCAGTGAATTCGAACAGACGTGCAAACGATTGCCAGATTGATGCGACGATCTCAACGATCACGGCAAGCCAGGTCACGCAGCCAAGCATGATGCGGGTGCGCGTCTATGCGGACCGGCCGGACTGCGGCACGCTCAAACAAGGCGGCGAATACCGGATGCGGGGCACGCTCGCCATATCGCAATACGGTGCCATGCCGCTATGGCTGACGGACATCGCTCCGTGGAACGCATACGGGGACGAACCTCGCATTGCGCACGATCGGCATGATGCAGCAGGCGTCTTCGAACAGACGTCACGGCTTCCGACCAAGGGAAAGTGCTCGTTCCCGGCCTGACCTTAGGTATTCTTGGGCAGGATTACGTTCCTCCAGATAGTGGCAATGGCCAGACGGGCACGGGTATTGATTCCACATACGCCAATCTGCTTGAAAACGCCTTCCAACGTTCGGGCATACTGCATCTGATGGCGGTCAGCGGCGGGCATCTTGCGGTCGTCGCCACCCTGGTGCGCGCCGTCTGCTCGTTCCTGCTGCTGCCCAAACGCGTCACGGCCATCGCCATCGGCGCGTCGTACATCATGCTGGCGATGTGCGTGTTCCCATCCGATTCGGTGTCGCGCGCCTGCTCATGGGTTTGGCGGGATCGGGCTTCCTGTTCCTCGGCCGAAGAACGCAAGCCCTGTCAACCCTCAGCTGGACCACGTTGGGCATGCTCATGGTCAATCCGCACATGTCACGCAGTTTCGGATTCGCATTGTCATGCGCCGCCGTACTTGGCATCGTACTGTTCGCAGGACCGTTAGGCGCATGGCTCACACCGATCATGCCGGCATTCATCGCGCAAACCATGGCCATGACCATCGCCGCGCAACTCTTCACCCTGCCGATCCAAGTGCTTATCGAACCAGAACTGCCGGTCTACTCCATTCCAGCCAATCTGGTCGTCGCACCCTTCGTGGGATTCTCCACACTTGCCGGACTCGCCAGTCTCGCCATCTCATGGATACTGCCAGCCTCGTTCATATTCGCCAGCCTCGCCTCATGGGGCACCGCCATCATGGAATTCATGGCCCTCAACCTCGGATCAGGAGACCACGCCACCATTCCATGGACCGGAGACGCAGGCGGCGCGCTACTGATCATCCTCGTCGAAATCATCGGATACACGACCGCACGATTCGCCGGAACACTCTTCGCCCGCATCACCACAACGGAACCAAACCTGCCGGGCCGACGCCTCATACACAATCCGATCGAACGGGCGAAAGCATGGGGCGAACGAACCTACAACGCGCTCAAAACCATGAAATGGAACGAATGAATCTTGTCCACCGATACAGCGAGATTGAATACTATGCCGAAACCATCCGCAACAACGCCCTTCCACCTCATCTACGGAGGCGACCCGTACCTCAACGAGCAGACCGTACGCGACCTGCGCCACCAAGCGCAACGCAAACACCCCGACGCGGAAACCATCGAACTCGACGCAACCAACGCCGATCATTACGCCTTCGACGAAGCGGTAAGCCCATCACTGCTCTCCGAACGATCAATCGTCATCGTATCCAACCTGCAAAACGCCGACGACAAACTCGGCGAAACCATGGTCGCCTACTGCAAGCAAGCCGTCAACAATCCAGCCGAAGCCAGCATCGTCATCTGCCAACACGAAGGCGGCATCAAAGGCAAACGACTCATCGACCAACTCACCAAAGCCGGAGCCGTCAAAGAAACCGTAGCCGACCTCAAAAAAGCCGAAGCGAAACTCAACTTCACCATACAATGCTTCGAACGACGCAACCGACGCATCGAACCCATGGCCGCACAACAACTCGTGGCCGTACTCGGCGACAAAACCGGCGAACTCGCAGCCATGGCAGGACAACTCTGCTTCGACTTCGACGACAATCCCATAACATTGGAACGCGTCAACCAATACCTCACAGCAAATCCCAAGTAGACGCTTCCGTGTCGCCGACCTCGCACTCTCCGGACGTGCCGCCGACGCCATCATCGCCATGCGCGCCTCAATAGAACAAGGCACCGCGCCAATCGCACTCATCGGAGCGCTCGCCATGAAACTACGCACCATGCCAAAGCCTCAGCCGTACGCTCCGGCACCATCAGCGAAGCGGAAGCGAAAACCAATTCATGGGTGCTGAAAAACGCCACCAGACAGCTCTCCGGATGGACCTCCGACGGCATGAGACGATGCATCCAAATGCTCGCATGGGCCGACGAACAAAGCAAAACTAACGGATCGGACCCTGTCTACGCGCTAGAACGATCCATCGAACTGATCAGCAGCAAAGGACGAACCAACTAACATGAGCGAGGCAACCATTACTGACGCCAACGAAAACACCAGCGAAGGCACTGCCAAAACCGTCACCGTCGAAGCGACAACCGGCGAAGCATGCGCGAACTCGGCAAACAAGTCGCACACCTCACCCACGGCGGAGACGTCATACTCCTCTCAGGGCCACTCGGCGCAGGAAAAACCACCTTCGCACAAGGCTTCGGCGCAGGACTCAACATCAGCGAACCCATCGTCTCGCCAACCTTCACCATCGCACGCGAACTCAAAGGCCAATTCCCCAGCGGTAACTCCGCCCACCTCATACACGTCGACGCCTACCGACTCGGCGGCAACGCCTATGCCCCAGGCCAAAATGCCATCGAACGACTACTCGATGAACTCGAATCCCTCGGACTCGACGAAGAACTCGAAGACCCCAGCGACAACACCATCATCCTCATGGAATGGGGAGAACAGATGGCAGCCGCGCTCGCACCGGAACGCCTCGAAATCCACATCGACCGGCCACTCAACACCGTTAGCACAGACGAAACAAGCAGAGCCGACAACGAACTCACCAGCAACGGCACCCGCACCGTAACCTTCATTCCCGTCGGCGCATCCTGGCAAACCTTCGACATCACACGCAACAACCGCTAAAACACCAGCAGCAAGCACGATTCCAGCATCGGTTGTACAGTAGTTCCCAGCTTGGCATAAGGAGTTTCCACAAAATGCAGACACTGGTGATCGACACCTCATACGGCTCAACCGTCGGCATGGTCGGACATGACCCCATCGTCGAAACCGACTCACGCACCCACGTCGAAAAACTACAGGTGAACATCGCCACAACCGTGGAACAAGCCGGCCTCAAACCGGAAAACATCGACCGCATCATCGTAGGCATCGGACCTGCACCCTTCACCGGACTACGCGCAGGAATCGTTGCAGCCAAAGCGCTCGCCTTCGCCACCGGTGCACAGCTTATCGGGCAGAATGTGCTTTCCCCGCAGGTGCTTGTGCGCAACGCGGAGCATGACGGCCGCCATCATCTGACGCTCGCCGTGAACGATGCGCGACGCAAGCAGCTGTATTTCACATTGTTGGATGGCAGCGGCTATGAGGCCGGTGGCAGCGCAGGCGAAGACCATGACGCAAACGTTGAAAACGGCTGTGTGGAAACCCTGATCGACATGGATATCGACTATCCCGAATCGATTGCGAACCGTGTCAACGAGGTGCTGGAACGGCTTCGCCAGGCCGATCCGAACGTGGAATATGTGGTCGACGTCGTCGGCCATGGAGCGGCGAAATACGCGCAATCGTGGGCAAGCCTTCCCGAAGGCGGCGAAGTGCGCGATCAGGCGCTGCTCGACGAGGGCGCGTCCGGATTGGAACGATTCGCAGCCTTCGCCACTTCGCAACAGTCTTTGGTGAATCCGGAGCCGGTCGAACCGTTGTATTTGCGCAGGCCGGACGTGTCGGTGCCGAACCCGTTGAAGCATGTACTCAACCATGCCGGCGCGGAACGCACGGAGTGACGATACGGCATGATCGTTGACCATACAAGCATCGATGAACAGATCGCAGTGCCGCAGATGGCCGCTTTGGAAGCGGACCTGTTCGGCAGGGGAGCGTGGAGCGAACAGTCGATTCGCCAGGAATTCCAAGCGCCAGCACGCACGTATCTGTTCGATATTGATGATGACGGCAAGACCGCGGATTGCGGGATTGCGGGTTGCGTTGCCGTGGATGAGCCGGTTGCTGGATCGGTTGCAGGCGATTCTGCTAGACAACAGCCCGTTGTGCGCGGCTATGCCGGTTCTGGTATGACGGCGACGATGCGGAAATCATGACGATCGGCGTCGGCAGACGGTTCCAACGGCAGGGAATCGCGGCTTCGTTGATGGAGGCGTTGATTGCGCGGGCACGTGAGCAGGGGGCCAAACGCATGTTGCTTGAAGTGCGAGTCGACAATACTCCGGCCTTGGCATTGTACGAACGGTTCGGTTTTGCCAAAATGGGATTGCGCAAACGCTACTACCAGCCGAAGGCATCGACGCGTACACCATGAGCCTTGACCTTGAGCCGAGGATCGTCGGCTTCGCAGCAGCGGAACAATAAACAGAACAACCAAACGGAACAGCAAGCAAAGCAGCGAACGGAGCAGCAATGAGCGGACCAATCGTACTCGGCATCGAATCCACCTGCGACGAGACCGCGGCCTCGGTAGTGCAGGGGCGCACCCTGATTTCCAACGTCGTCGCATCCTCCATGGATGAGCACGCGCGTTACGGGGGTGTGATTCCAGAAATTGCGTCACGCGCCCACGCCGAAGCGTTCGTGCCATGCGTTTCCAAGGCGTTGGCCGATGCGAACATGACGTTGTCTGACGTCGACGCGATCGCCGTGTCCGCAGGTCCTGGACTTGCTGGCTGCCTCGCCGTTGGCGTGTCCGGCGCGAAATCGCTTGCCTGGGCGGCGAATAAGCCGATTTACGGCATCAACCATGTGATCGGGCATATTGCGGTCACACAGTTGCAGTTCGGCCCGTTCCCCGAAGACACGCTCGCCTTGATCGTGTCCGGCGGACACACGTCCTTGCTGCATGTTGAGGATGTCGCACGTCATATCGACGTGGTCGGCACCACGCTTGATGATGCGGCCGGCGAATGCTTCGACAAGGTCGCTCGCCTGCTCGGTTTCCCCTATCCGGGCGGACCGCATATCGATCGTCATGCGCAGTTGGCGACCCGCATGCCATCAAAGTGCCGCAGGGACTCACCCAAGGCAAAGCGGGCCAGCAGCATCCGTACGATTTCAGCTTTTCCGGCGTGAAAACGGCCGTCGCGCGTTGGATCGAGGAACAGCAGGCGCAAGGCAATGAGATTCCCGTCGATGACGTGTGCGCGTCGCTGGCGGATTCCGTGGCGACTGTACTCGCCAAGAAGGCGATGCGCGGCTGCGAGCAGTACGATTCGAAGACGTTGATTGTAGGAGGTGGCTTCTCCGCGAATTCGCAGCTTCGTGCCAAACTGTTGGAAGTCGGGGCCGAGCATGGGGTAGAGGTGCGTGTGCCGCAGCTCAAACTGTGCACCGACAACGGTGCCATGGTGGCCATGCTGGGCGTCAACCTGGTCGAAGCGGGAGTGGCTCCGTCAAACCCGGATTTCGCCATCGATTCGGCCATGCCGTTGACGAAGATCTCCATGTAAGATTAGGCCGAAAGCATCGTATGGAAACGTTTTGCAAGTCGAAACACACATGTGACACGCTGAAGATTTGAAATCCACAAGTTTTGGTGTAGTATTTTTGTCTTGTGCACAGCGCATTCCTGCGTAGCTCAGTTGGCAGAGCATCCGACTGTTAATCGGACGGTCACTGGTTCAAGCCCAGTCGCAGGAGCCATTTGAAAGCCTTGGAAATCAAGGGCTTTTGTCATATTCGAGGAATCAACGAAGATGCCCATACAGCATCCCCGACTCAGAGGTGCAGGAAAAATGAGCTACATCCACATCACTGAAGAGAACATCGACAAGGAACATATCTGCTGTGCCATGTCCGGCAAGCAAAGCCTTGCGAAAAAAGAGTGGCTCAAGCAGCGTTTCAACGAAGGTCTCGTCTTCTATCGTAGCGAGGAACGAGGCAAATGCTTCATCGAATATATTCCGGCGGAAACGCATGGGTGCCGATCGATGCGGACGGGTGGATCTATATCAACTGTCTATGGGTGGCCGGTTCTTTGAAAGGTCATGGACATTCCGGTAATCTGCTGAGCGAATGCATCCGAGACGCCAAAGAGCAGGGGCGCAAAGGCATTTGCATTCTCTCAGCCGAGGGTCGCAAACGAGAGTTCCTTGCCGATCCGAAGTTTCTGTCCTACAAGGGTTTCGAAGTGACCGACATATCTGATTGCGGCATCAATCTCATGGCCCTGCCTTTTGAAGAGAATGCGGAGCTGCCGAAATTCAAGGAATGCGCCAAGCATCCCGCGGTGGACGAAGACGTTCGTGCTCTACTACACCGATCAATGCCCGTTTACATGCTATTGGGTTCCGCGGGTGCGGCAAACGGCGGAAGAGCACAATATTCCATTCAAAACGATTCATATCACCGATAAAGAGACCGCCCAACGTACGCCCGCGCCGGTCACCACGTATGCGTTGTTTAGGGACGGCAAATTCCTCACCCAAGGCATCCAGTCCGACAAAAAGTTTCTGGCATTGGCTGGCTTGTAACGTCCTGAATCTTCCACCCAATGGGGGAATCTTCCCGCCAAGAAGGCAGTTGGCGTACGGATTGTTCCAGCGGGTGGGTGTTTTGGGGACTCGGGAGGCGGGCTATTCTCTAACACGCATGCAGGAGACCTCGAATTTGCGCGTTTGACGGAGACTCTGCTATCGGTTGCGAGGATCCAGCGGATCACGGTCGTCGTAGAATGCGTAGATATCCAGACTAGGTTCTTCCACGGGCAAAACTTAAGATTTCCCAGCAAACGGCGTTTACCATGAACACGCAAGCAAGAAAAAACACGGCAAATCATGGAAGGGAGTCCATATGTGCACTGGTGTTCGTTTCTCCGACGATGAGGGAAACACATATTTCGGCCGTAATCTCGACTGGAGCTTCTCCTACGGCGAGACCATTCTGGTCACTCCGCGAGGCTACCGGTATGACTATGCGTATGGGGCCAAAGGCAAGAGCGAGCCGAATGCGGTGATCGGCGTGGGCGTGGTTATGGCCGATCGCCCCATGTATTTCGATTGCGCCAACGAGCACGGCTTGGCCATCGCCGGATTGAACTTCCCCGGATACGCCTCCTTCGCGCACGAACCGGTCGAGGGAACCGAAAACGTCGCCACTTTCGAATTCCCGCTGTGGGTGGCACGCAATTTCGACAGTGTCGACGAAGTCGAAGAGGCGTTGAAGAACGTGACGCTCGTTTCGCAGGTCGTGCCCGGCCAGCAGGAGTCCTTGCTGCACTGGTTCATTGGCGATGGCACCCGTAGCATCGTCATCGAGCAGATGGCTGATGGCATGCATGTTCATCATGACGATGTGGATGTGCTCACCAATCAACCGACCTTCGACTTCCATATGGAAAACCTGCGCAACTACATGTGCGTGAGCAACGAAATGGCGGAGCCGACCACTTGGGGCAAGGCGGAACTGAGCGCATGGGGCGCCGGCGTGAGCATGCACGGCATTCCCGGTGACGTGAGTTCGCCGTCGCGTTTCGTACGTGTCGCCTACACCAACACGCACTATCCACAGCAGAACAACGAGTCCGCCAATGTGTCTCGTCTGTTCCACACGCTGGCCTCCGTACAGATGGTTGAAGCATGTCCAAGATGGGCAACGGCCAGTTCGAGCGCACGCTGTTCACCAGCGGTTATTCCGGAAAGACTAACACGTATTACATGAACACGTATGAGGATCCGGCGATCCGCTCGTTTGCCATGTCCGACTTCGACATGGATTCGAGCGAGCTGATCACCGCCGATTGATTCCGGAATTTCGAGTTCGAAGATTCCGCAGTAATCGCACTATGTGCGATGGCATAAAAGGACGCAACGTCGCAGTCGGCGTTGCGTCCTTTTAATCAGTAAAACTGATGAGATTTGATTAAAAAATTAAAATGGTCGAGGCATGCTTTCAAACGTACTTTCAGGCGTTTTCTTCGTTATGTTCCTTATGCGAGGAAGCGAATCGCGACAGAACACCTGACTTACGTAAAGCGCAATACATTCCCCAGGAACCGAAACCGGCGAATGCCACCGCGCTAAGCAGCTCGCAAATAGTGCCGATGATGCCTCGCGGGCTGAAGAACGTGAATGCCTGATAGTAGAAGAACAGCAGGTAGAAGTTGTAGACGATTCCAATCGCCAAAGCAGACAGAATGGTGACGCCGAGCGTCAACGACGGTAGCGGAACAGTGCGAATACCGCTTCTGCGGCTGCCGCCTGCAGCAATGCGATTACCACCAGGCTTACACTGTATTTCGTGCCGAGTACCACCTCGACGAACGATGCGACCAAAAGCACGTAGGCCGAAGCTCCCGGCTTGCGCACGATCAGAGAGCCCAGCGTGGCGGGGAAGTAGAACAAAGCATGAAGTAGCGCCGCTGAACCAGGAAGAATCAAAGTCATCAACGGAAAAAGACCATACGACAGGCCGTCGAACACCCAAAACATCACTCCCGACATCACGCCGACCGCCGCGCCGACCGCGATATCGACCACACGCCATGTGAGGGCCTTGTGTATTCCTTGGTTTGTTTTCAAAGGCTGCCTTACCTGCTTCGACAGCTTCGCGTCTGTATTATGAATAACGGTTTTAGAGAATGCTTCGCCATAATGATAATGAATCCTTGCGTTGGTCGATGCCGTGCACTGTGAGTCGGAGATCGCGGCAGTCGCCGTGGGCCGTTCCTCGACCTGCGCGGCTCGGGCAGGAACGACGAAAGGTATTATACGACGTGTTGTTTGCCGAATACGCATCATGGATTTCCCTATATCCAAAATATCGTTACAAATATTCCAAATCCGGGCGTACGGTCCAGTCAGTACATCTAATCCGCACGATTTCATTCAACTCAGCAGCATAAGAGCTTTTTGTTGTGAGGTGGCATTCGTCCAAAACAGCGTGGTCTGATGTTCCTTACGATGAACACGTAAGTTACGCTTTGCAGACGCAACTTAGCTAATTGTCAGGATTACATGTTCTTTTGCTATGAGATAGCATGCAACACGCCAATTAGACTTCAAGCACTTTAAGTTTTTACAGTGCAGGGTATGAGCACTTCAACATGGCATACGATTCGTGAAGCATCCATGATTTCCGGACTTCCCGAATCCACTTTGCGCTACTACGAGCAAATCGGTATCATTGCCCCGATCGCACGTGACCCAAGTTCTGGCCATCGCGCCTACACCGACGAAGACATTCAATCGTTGGTCACTATTTCCTGCTTGTCTGCGACTGGCATGCCGCTTGACGCCATGCGCGAGTATCTGAAAAACCGTTTCGACGGAACCGAAGGTGCGCGCAGGCAAATGGCGCTACTGGACGCGCAGGCGTTGCGTTTGGCCGCAAAAGCCGAAAGCATCCGCATGCAGCAAGCCTATGTTTCCCTTAAAACATTGTATTGGCGTGCCGTGGCGGAAGGCCATGACGACGAAGCGCAACGACTTCTGGAGGAAAACCACGATGTCATCGAAACAGTGAAAAAACAGATTCGTAGCAAGGCTGACGCATAAGTCGAGGCGTCATCGCAGACGTTACCTTAATTCAATTCGTATAACAAAGGAGCAACTCATGAAGGCAGCGATCTTCAAGGGAGTCAAGCAGATGCATGCGAAGAGCATGCCGAACCGACCATCATCGATGGGGGAGATGCCATCATCCGCGTGGTACGCGCATGCGTGTGCGGATCCGACCTGTGGTTCTACCGCGACGGCAGCAAGGAACCCACACTCAGCCGGACATGAGCCATCGGCGTGGTCGAGCAGATCGGCGACGACGTGACCGTGGCCAAGCCGGGCGATTTCGTGATCGTACCGTTCCCGTTCAGCTGCGGCAAGTGCCCGGTATGCAAGGCCGGTTTCGAATCCAGCTGCCCCCACGGCGGATATTTCGGAGACGAGGGATTGGGCTGTCAGGCGGAATACCTGCGCGTTCCCGAGGCCGATGGCACGCTGGTGGTCGTTCCGGGCGACGCGAAGAGCTTCTCCGACGAAATGCTCGCATCGCTGCTCACCCTCTCTGACGTGATGTCGACCGGTTACCATGCGGCTGCTTCCGCCGAAATCAAGCCGGGAGACACCGCAGTCGTGTTCGGCGACGGTGCGGTCGGCCTGTGCGGAGTGCTGTCCGCCAAGCTGATGGGCGCCACCCGCATCATTTCCATGAGCCGCCATGCCGACCGCCAACGTATCGCACGCGAATTCGGTGCCACCGATTTCGTGGAGGAACGTGGCGACGAGGCTGTAGCCAAGGTACTGGAAATGACTGATGGTTACGGTGCCGACGCCGTGCTTGAATGCGTAGGGTCCGCATTGTCGAACGACACTGCCATGAAGGTTGCGCGTGCGGGCGCTGTAGTCGGGCGCGTTGGCTTGCCGCACGGCGTGGAAGCCGATATTCCAGGACTGTTCTACCGCAACGTTGGTCTGCGCGGCGGTCCGGCACCGGTGCGCACGTACGATCTGCAGCGACTGCTCAAGGAAGTGCTCGACGGCAACATCAATCCCGGCATCGTCTACACCTCCGAATACACGCTCGACGATATTCAGGAAGCGTACGCGGCCATGGACGAGCGCCGCACCGTAAGTCGCTGCTGCGCATCAGTGAGGTCTGAGCAATATACCGACGATAGAATAAGCGCAAATCAAACGAAAGGAAGCAAATCTTGTTTGAAGAGCTGCACAAACGGATGAATTCGTTCTGGAATAATGACAGGACATTGTCGCAAACCGATCCGGAATTCATTGAATTCTTCTCGAATTTCGCTTATGACGAAGTGGTGAACGAACCGGGAGCGAATCATCCTGATTTGGATGACAAAACCCGCTCTTTGGCCATTCTTGCCGTGCTGGTCGGATGCAAGCTTGGATGCTTCGAAATGATGCTGCCGGTGGCCTACGAAACCGGACTGTCGTCCATCGCCATCAAGGAAATGGTGTATCAGGCGACCGCATACTGTGGTTTCGGCAAAACCCTGCCGTTCCTGAAGAGACTCAACAACTTTCTTGGCGCGGCCAACGTGCATCTTCCGCTTGAACCGCAAGGCACCACCACGCCGGAAACGCGTGCCAGGGCGGGCGAAGACAAGCAGATCGAAATCTTCGGTGAAGGAATGCGTGGATTCACGCAATCCGGCCCCGAAGATACGCGACACATCAACAAGTGGCTTGCCTGCAACTGCTTCGGCGACTACTACACGCGCGGTGGCTTGAGCACGCGTGAGCGTGAAATGATCACGTTGTGCTTCCTTGCCGCGCAGGGCGGTTGCGAGCCGCAGCTGACGTCTCATGCGAAGGCCAATATGGGCGTAGGCAATGAGAAGGCATTTCTGATTGCCGTTATTTCGCAGTGCATGCCGTATATCGGGTATCCGCGTACGCTGAATGCGATTCGTTGCATCAACGATGCAGCGGAGCAGATGCAAGGCTGATTGCGGTAGGATTTCGTTCGCTTCAGTACGAAAGGGGCTGTTTGCCAGTCACGATTGGATTGGCAAACAGCCCCTTATATGTTTTTTACAAGCGCGCTACGCGTGTGCGATCATCACTCGCCCCATACGTCCTTGGCGACGGACTGCACGAGCGCGATCTTGGCCCACTGCTGCTCTTCGGTAAGCTTGTTGCTTCCTCGGTGGACGCGAAACCGCACTGGGTGGACAGGCACAAGCGGTCAAGCGGCACATACTGGGCCGCTTCGGCAATGCGAGCTTGATCACTTCCGGATCCTCAGTTCCGGCTTCTTGGAAGTGATCAGACCGAGCACAACCTTCTTATCTCCGGAAACCTTGGCGAGCGGCTCGAAGTCGCCGGAACGATCATCGTCGAACTCCAGGTAGTAGGCG
>ENA-OQCS01001314-OQCS01001314.1-human-gut-metagenome-genome-assembly--contig:-NODE-1314-length-12935-cov-3.281855_pt1 | contig 12935 bp, 14 predicted proteins | sample MGYA00242757_ERZ504575 | MGnify/ENA primary metagenome ERZ504575 (study PRJEB26092, sample SAMD00036297) | human gut metagenome | host: Homo sapiens | study: EMG produced TPA metagenomics assembly of...
CCCGCAGGGCGCGAAGCGGCCTTGCAGATTTTTAGGGGTCCCGTCCGTAGCTTCGCACCCTGAACCCGGCAAGGTGGAGCTACTGACGGGATAAATAAAAATGGGAAAATCGTTATATGGGAAAAAGAGAATTGAAATACGGCGGGATTCAAGGGCTGTTGCTTGAATGGTATAATAGAATTTTACAAGTAATATAACACAGAAAAAAAACTGAATTTAATCAGGGGAATGGTATATCTTATATTTCTTTTCAAGTAAGATATTAAATTAAAAAACGAGACCTGTCATTCTCCATTTGCAGAAGTGTAGAAGTAGCAATCCATTAATGGACAATAGGGCATGTAAAGGGCAGATTTTCCGTATATTCGCCTCCTTATCCCCGAATTATGGGCGTAAGTCACATGGTCATGGAGATATATCTATCCTTTAATGGGGAGAACAGCCGGCAAATATCTGATGGAAAAGCCCCACAAACCACAGGAAAATAGCCACACAATGGTCTGATACACAATAATTATTGGAGAAACATGGTCCGCTCCTGCGGACAGCAAGTTGTGTTTTCGTTTAACGAAAACAGGACGGTTTAACGGAGAATACACCGATAAACCGTTACTTATTTCAAGCTCCAGCGTCGCTTTTTACATATCTAACTATAATTCATTTGAAATCACAAAACAGATTGAACCGAATGTGGTTAGTTTGTCTGTTTATTTCATGTCCGAATCATTAGTATGCTATGTTGCAAAGTTCGTATTCATTATGAAAAAATCCGCTTACGAGAACAAGATATTCAGGTAATTTGCCATCCTTTCCCCAAAGAAGTTCGATGTTAAAAAGTTCAGAAAGCGTTTTGGCTATGTCAAATCCGAAGGCTTCGAGTGACGGACGCACTTTTTCCGGGTGTCGGCATGGTGTGCCGCAGTTACGCGTACACTCGTTATCTGAGCAGTGAAGACATTACCTATATAGCAAATGAACGCCCTCCATATTTCCGTTCCATATCCAATAATTCGCTCTCGATTCGTATCCGTTCCGGTAAAATGAGTTTTTGTGTATATTCAATCGGAATATCTTTGTCTTCAGGGATTATCTTCGTTGCCATAAGATGTGCATACTTGTATTGTCGGAGAAACGATTCCGTATCAAAATCAAATGGAGGACACCCCCAACTTTTACCGTAATTGGTACATTGTTTGCAAAGTTCAAGAAAATGTGGTTCGTCACGGAATTCGGCGATGTATCCTTCAACAGTGATGTCTGAAGTAAAATTTTCTACAGTGTATATACTCATTGTTTCAAAATCATTGTACCGCATAAGGAGTCGAAACGGATGTTTTCATTTTGGAAAAGTCTGTCAATGTATCCGCTTTTCTGCATTTCAGACGCGGTCAAGCAACTTAAATTCGGGGTATCTAACAATGCTATCGAATCGCACATGGACAACGCGATGTCAAGTTCATGTGTCGAGAACATGATACATTTTTTCTCGTCGTGGACAAGCCTACGAAGCAACGCCACAAGTTCGTAGCGATTAGGCATGTCAAGAAGGAAGTCGGTTCATCAAGGAGAATGATAGGAGTATCCTGTGCCAATGCACGAGCAATCATCACACGCTGGCATTCGCCATCCGACATTTTATCCATCGTGCGGTTTGCATAAGCTCCATTCCCACCGAAATGAGCGATTGCATGACTATCTCCTTATCTGTTTCTTGCATCCTACCTATCCAGTTGGTATAAGGAGCACGGCCTATGGCTACGACATCCTTGCACCGCAGGTTGGCGATGCGCGTGCGCTCGGTCGTGACGACAGCCAGCGTTTTTGCCATATCTTCGGTTTTCATGCAGGCGATGTCGTGCCCGTCGAGAATGATTTTTCCGGAATAACACCGGTTCAGACCGGCTATGGCGCGGAGCAACGTCGATTTTCCTGTCCCGTTTCTTCCGATAAGGCTGTCAGTTGACCTTTTTTTATCGTGGCATTTACCTCGTGGAGCAACGAGTTTTCTTTGTAACCTATGGAAAAAATGCTGTAATTCTATCATGCGGTGATGGATTTGTTGCGTAAAACCACCCATACGACGATTGGGATTCCCAATAGAGCTGTAATGGCGTTGATCGGCAAGGTGAATATTTTAGAAATGATGTCGCAAAGAAGCAATATCGATGCTCCCGAAAGAATTGTTCCGGGCAGAAGGACATGATGATCGCTATTTTGGAAAAGCATTCTTGTGACATGAGGCATAGCGAGACCTATGAAACCTATCGGACCGCAAAAAGCGGTTATCGTTCCGGCGAGCAGCGTTGTCGAGAGAAACAACAGGCTGCGTGAACGCCGAATATTCAGTCCCATTGTTACGGCATATTCCTCTCCGAACAGCAGGAGGTTAAGCGGTTTGATGGTCAGTACAGCCAACAGCAGTCCGGCAAACACCGATGGAACAAGAATCAGAAGTTGTCCGGAGGTGACGTCACCCAAAGCCCCCATCGTCCAAATGACAAAGGCTTTCAGCGATTCCTCTTTGCTGAGGTACTGCAATATCTGCACGACAGCACCTACGCCCGATGAGAACATCATGCCCAGAATCAGGATTACCATGATGTCTTTTATTCGCTGTCCGACGGCAGTTATCACGAGCAACACGACAGCCGCACCCACCCATGCAGCTCCGGCAATGCCTATTGATGAACCGAGCCCAGCAAGTACCACGAGTGCCACACCGAGACTTGCACCGGAACTGATACCGAGGACATAGGGACCGGCAAGAGGATTACGGAAGAGGGTCTGCATCTGAAGACCGCTGACTGATAAGGCAGCCCCGGCCAACAGTGCCACTATAGCTTTTATGAGGCGTATGTTGAGTACGATTTTTTCCGTGGCACGGGAACAATTTCCCCCGGTCAGTGCTGCCCATACATCGCGGATCGGAATGTTGACAGCTCCCACGGCCAAGTCCAGTAAAAAAAGACCGACCGTGAGCGTAATCAATATGGAGAATAATATAGTCGAACGGGAACGCATCTATTTCAGTTGCTTGTAATACACACACTCTTCCTGCACCAGTTCAGGATGGAATATCTTCACGAGGTCGCGGAGCACGATGTCAGGATTCACGACGGCAGACTCGTAATAGTCGTTACCCCCGGCTGTGTTGGTACGGGCGTTGTTGTTATACACCTCTCCATTTTTGAAACATCGGGTATCGGTGAATTTCGGACATGATGCCTTCAAGTCGTCAAGGGAGTTCGCCATTCCCACGTTCAACCACATGTCCGCATCCGACGCGAGCAGATATGCTTCTTCTAAGTCAATGGGGATAGAAGCGTTTCCCGTGTTCTTCTGGTAGATATAGCGGCCTCCCGCATCAGTAATCAAGCGGGCTACATAACTTTGGGTTGAAGGCATGAACCACGAGTCGCCATAGGGAACATTAAGCATAACCGAAGGAGTGCCGAGGGTACTGTCGGCCACTTTCTTTTTCAAGGCGTTGTATCTGACCGGGATTGCGGCAAAGGCTTTTTCACCCTTCTCACGTTTTCCTGTGACTTCTGAAAGCACTACCATCCATTCGGCCTTGCCGAGAGGCGACTCTTCAAGATAATCGCCGACATACATGAACGGTATGTCGAGTTCTTCGAGTTTGCTTTCCATTGCGCTTGCGCCGTTCACCCCATAGAGCAGAACGAGGTCGGGATCGAGCGAGAGCAGCAACTCGTAGTTGATGTTCCCTTCATAGCCGACATCGCCAATACTGTCGCGGCGGGCTTGGATGTCTGGGTTGGAAATGTAGTCGATTCCCGAAACGCCGGTTATACACCGGACTTCACCGATTGCGTCAAGCATGGCGATATGAGTGGAAGACATCGCACGATACGTTTGGCGTCTCCTTTGAGTACCTGTCCTGCAAACCCTTCGGGAACCTCTTCACCGTTGCGGACGATAAACAGCCATGTGGTTACACTGTCCGCTCCCTGCCAGGATTCCTGACGGTTATCAGTACGCTTTCCTTCCCGCCCGCCCCTTTGATGTCGAAGCCGGAGGCATATTCGGAGCATAAAGCAGCAGGTTGAAATCATTGATTTTTGAGCTTTTGTTGTGGCAGCCTGTAAATGCCAGAGAAAGCAACAAAATCAGGCTTAAATTCTTTAATGCGTTCATATTGATGCAGATTATCGTTTACTATTTTTGTTTTTTCCGAACTTGGGTGTTATGCCGATGAATATCTCGAAATTGATGCCCGGCATGGGACGGGACAATACGGAAAGGTATTCTTCATCGAACAGGTTGTTGATGCTGCCCTTTAGCGACAGATCGGCCCATCGGAAAGAGAGCTGTTTTTCCAGTGTCACGTTATTCATGAAGTAAGGGGGCAGATAGCCCGTCAGGGTATAGTCATTACTCGACATGGTATAACGCTGGCTGTAATAACACCATTTGTAAAGCAGGCTCCATGTCCGCCATGACAGACGTCCGGTCACCGTTGCGGAAAACTCCGGCACGTATGGCAACTGTTTGCCGACGGATTGGTCTGCCGGACTCATCGGTTCGCTCTCGTTGATCGAGGGAGTCCACGAGAAAGTTCCGTTCATATCCAGTTTCCAGTCCTTTCCGAGCATTATATCAAGGTGGGCGTTGGTCTCTGCCCCGTAAGCATGTACCTTTTTGAGGTTTCTGGGGGAGAAGAATCCCTTGGTTGTGGGTAGCCAGATGATCCAGTCGTCGATGTGCGAATCGAACCAGTTGATACCACCGCTCAAAGCATATACATTTTCTTTCCCCACCGAGAACGACAACCCCACGTCGTATGTGAAGCCGTGCTCGCTTTTCAGGTCGGGATTACCGCCCGGCAGAAAATAGAGGTCGTTCAGCGTGGGAAAACGGTAGTTCCGGGAGATGGATGCTTTCGCCACGATATTGCCTTTTTTTGACACTACCCCGTCAATGAAGAAAGCCGGGATAACCGGGGCCCATTCCGTACCGAACATATCCTCGCGAAGGACAAGCGAGGCGGCAAAACGATCGACAGGCCGCCATTTCGCAGAAACGGAACCGGAAAACTCGACACGTCCCTTGTCATACCCGACAACAGCCTTGTTACCTTCCTGCGAGATGATATTTTTGTCCGCGCTTTCCACCAAATGTTGGTGTACGGAAACACCGGCCGTGAACAGCCATTTCTCTGAAGGTGCATAATCCCCGTCCGCACTTCCGTAGAACGTGTTAATCTTACTGCGTGAGCGGGTCATCGAAGCCATTTCGCCGTTTCCCTTGTCCCGCCTGTAATCATAGGCCATCCATGTGTGTATATAGCCGCCTTTTACACCGACCTTCCATTTCTCCCGCACGCGATCCCACGAGAGGACGCCGCGAAACGTCTGCTCCCTTTGGCGGTTCTCGAAGTCCATGTCGTTCCCGTAATCCGTGCTGAGCATCGCCAGTTCCCGGTTGGAATTGATATACCAGGCGTTTAGCCCGAACTTGTCGCCTTCGCCCGTGTTATAATAAATTTCCTGCAAGACGTGCAGATCCTTATAAGCCCCGCTGCGGTTGCGTTCCGTCGGGTAATAGGAACCGATGATGTTCTTGTCCTCGTCATAGATGTTTTCCTTCTTGTCCCGGTTTCGGTATTTGTAGTCGTTGGGGGAAGAGGAATACACCACACGGGTGGAGGACTGCCAGTGTTTGTCACCGTAGGTCAGGCGGAGAAACTCGTCGAACGTGCTGAACGACCCCACTCCCTGCACGTACTGCAACCCGAACCCTTCATGGTTGGCCGGAGAAGTGGAGAGCCTGACCAGACCACCCAAGCCGCCGCCCGTTTCGTTACCGATGACGTTCCGTGCAGCAGCGAGGCATCATCGATAAAGTAAGAAGGGATGGTGGAAAAATCCGTCATGCCCAGCATCGGGTTGTTAATGCGCATACCATTCCACGTCACTTGGGTATGCGAGGGAGAGGTACCCCGGAAAGCCACGGTGGATAACGTGGCGCGTCCGTAGTTCTTGACAAAAACGGATGAGTTGAATGTCAGCACATCGGCCATAGATAAGGCGATGTTCTCTTTCATGGCGATGGAATCGAAACGGGTTCGTTGCACGCCTATATCCTTCATAGGTCGTTTGCCCACCACCGTAACCTCCGGAATACGTAGTACCTTTTGGTAATGCTGACGGAATTTTTCTGCTGGGCGGCAAGCAGAAAGGGCAGGCTTACCCCCACGAACAATAGAATAAGATGTCTTTTCATTTTTGTCCTCCTTCCTCGTTATTTCCAGCAGAAAGCTCCCGGAATGATTCCCACGTAAAATTCATCGATCAGCTTGCCTTGCGGCGAATAGCGATACACGATACCTTGTTGCTGGTAATCAATAGCGTCGGCCACATATACCTCCCCGTTGTTGGGATTGACCGTAAGGCCGTAGTATTTGGTGTCCCGAAACTCCAGAAAAGGCCGGACGGGAACACGGTCGCTTCCACCGCATTCGCCAAATATCGTTGTTGATCCAGTAAAGTGTATCCCGTGTACCGTTGAGCTGGACTTCCGAAGCCAGTCGCCCAGCTTAAACTTGAACTGTTTCTCTACGGTGAAAGTCTCGGCGTCTATACGATAGAGAGACGGTGCCTCGTAACCGTATGGGCTGCCCTCGTAACCGCCATCCGTGATGGTCCACATCTTGTTGTATTTGTCCATGACCAGCGAAGTAGGTTGTATGCCGATGGTCAGTTCGTCCACGACCTTGTCCGTCTCCGTGTCGATTTTCAGGATGCGGTTCTGGTACGACCAGCAGTTCACATAGACGTACTTGCCGTATTGTACCATTTGTTCGGTGGAACCCGATTCCATGTCCATGTCTGGACATTCGATATAGCCGGTAATCTCGTATGTCTTGGGGTTGATGATGAAGATACGGTAGTCCCATATCTGCGTCACATAGGCTTTCTCATCCGACAGAAAATGGATATACCGGGGTGAGGTGAAACCTGTGATACGGCCCACTTCCTTGAAAGTATTGATGTCGATGGCGAAAATCACATGCGAGTTGTTCACCACGATCCAGCCTATACCGTCCCGGATAACCATAGACTGGGCCACATCGCCCAACTTGAACCCGTTGGCACGGTAAAACACTTCATTCTCCACTTCGCACGTGGCGGGATCGTAGTAGGAAAGCGTGGCATTGCTGTACTGGAAATTCCCCTCGTTGGTAATGAAAAGACCAGAGGCCGATACAGAGAAATCTTCCATCTCTCCGTAATCCCATTTCATGCAACTGCCGAAACTGGCAGGCAGAAAAGAAAAAGGCAAATCCGTTGTATTGTTCTGCTCATTGTCATTCGGATAAAAAGAGTACCCGAATCATTACGGGTACTCTGGTTAAGGTATAAGGTTTAATCCTGCTGCGTATATTGTTTGTCCTTCATATTTTGGAAGGTTGGGTTATACCCACATTTCGTCACGCTCCAACTTCCCCCGTAATCATTCCGTTTTCTATAAACTTGCCGAAGAAAGTGTAGTCGGTAAATTTCGTCAAACCGTCAAAAACAACCCCATGCAAGGTCTCCAACTTCTCCATGGAAAGTGTTTCCTGAGAAAGAGAAGTCGCACTTTTTATCTGTAGCGTACCATCTATAGTCTGTAATTTATCACAAGTAATGCCTGTTGCTTTATTAACGAACAACCCTTCACCTCCTACGTGAAGCAATTCCGGAATATCCAGCGATTTACTTTGTAAAGATATTGCTAACGAACCCTCTCCCTCTTTATAATATACAGGAGAAGCTGAACAACAAACTTTGGATAGTAAGGGCAAGTTACAACTGGTAAAATTTCCAGATAAATAGAACTGTCCTCCCACTTCTTTCAAGACTGGCATTGTGATTGAAGCAAACATGGGTATTTGGATATATCCATATCCATCTATGATTTCCAAGTCGGGAAATTTGGCATTGCTTCGCATTTGGCCTGTCACATTTAGATTTCCATATACATGTTGAATTGTCGATATGTATAATCGATATTGTTGGTGGTTGGCTTACAAGTGAAGTCTTTGATATTCTTGAACGTGATTTCAGGGAACTTATTATTCGTGAGACTGGTGATGACAAAATTTACATTTGACAAATCTTCGGCTGTTTCAATTTTGGAGAGCTGCACCTTGTTTATAATTTCAATCTGGGGCGCTGTTTCTCCGAAGGTTTCAAATCGGGCGTTCGGCAACAGCAGTGTTCCGCTCACATCTTCAAGATAATCCAGCGTGATGCTTCCAAGTGTGGTGATCTTGCTCCAGTCGGGAAGTTGTTTGAGTGCCGTGAAATTCTTTATCTTTATCTGTCCCTTTATCGTTGTCAGTTTGTCCATTCCACCGAAAGCCTGAAGCACGTCATTTCGTTGGGGAACAAAACTACCGGTAGGAGGAGCTTCCATATTGGCTTCCATAATAATACTTCCGTTTACTGTTTCGATTTCCGGAAGGTTGATGGTTTCCAACATCACGGGGACGGTATGGAAATCAAGGCCACCGGTCTCTTTCAGCTTAAGGAAGCTCATGGAAGTCAGCTTGGCAAGATTGTTTACGGACAAGACCCCTCCGACACTTGTCAGTTCCGGTATTTCCAAAGACGCAATCGAACCGGCTGCTGTGTTCTCTTCATTGAGTCCTTGAAGATTCAGATCCTGACCTACAGTAGTCAGAACCGGAAACTCAAAACTCTGTAACGACGACGCATTGAACATCACGCTTCCTTCAATAGTTGCCAGTTTCTCGAATAGGACATACGTCACTTGGTCGTTATATACCGATATGTCTCCGGAGAGCGTTTCCAATGCTTTCATGGAAATCATGTGAAGTTCCGTAGCTTTCGAGGCGACATCGGTCGAACCTACCTGTAAACCTCCGGCAGAAACGATATTATCCAACCCTGTCAAGTCTGCACCGTTGTAACTGTTACGAATGACAATGTTGCCAGTAACCTCTTTCAAAGATGCCAATGCAGATATGTCAGTGATTTTTTCTGCCTCTTCCGCATCAGAGCCGATAATCAGGTTCCCTTTGACAACGGTTGTTTTGGTTGCGGCAAAAGAAGCTACCTCCTCGGTGGTCTTCAACTCCACATCTCCGTCAGATTCTATCTCGCTTTTCACGACCTTATAGGTATATTCGCGGGCATCTCCGTTATAGGATGTCACCCGGAAGGTTCGTTCGTTATCCCAGTCCGTTACCGTTTCAGGATCAGGTATGATTGTTGCAGAAGTTGTGTACTTGAATTCCACTTCGGCGTTGTTCAGCGATACCGTATAGGGAACGGTTATTGTTACTGTATTGTCCGTAATGTCGGCCGTGTACGATTTCCCGTCCACGGTCATCACGACCGATGTGATGAAATTTTCATCTGCATCTTCAGGTATAATTTCATCGTTTTTGTCACACGCTCCCAAAAAGAACAAGGATAGGAGCATGGGAAGAAAATAAATTTTCATACTTGTAATTTTTATTATTTGGTTAGATCCTCAAAAGAAAATACCTCCGTAGAAACTTCGCCCAGCCAGCCGCTTTTGGCCAGAACACCGCATTGTATTTTGATAAAGTCAATATATTGCAGATTGGCTTCCGTTCCATCGGCATGGATGGCATTGGAAATTTTGAAACCGTTCCTTTGTCCGCTTCCATCCACCGTACTGCCGCCTTCTATCTGGTCGTTTCCGAAATTATCCACGTACCCCCAGTCATAACTCTGATTATCCCAATAACCGGTTTGTGAATCTTGGGTGTTGCGGGCGGCCAGACAAGTGCCTGTCAGGTATAACTGTTTTCCGAAATCCAAGCCGGATAATAATAGTCTTGTGTATGATAAGCGGACAGATAGTCTACCCAGCCGTTTCTACCGTCGGAACTGATCCATTGGACATCCATTTTTTGCCTTCCGGACGGTAATAGGTCACTTCAAAATTCTGTATTGTTTCTTCCTTGCCTGCTTCAGATCCTTTCAGTTCGTACCACTCGTCATCCGGCAATCCGTTTCCGTTTATATCTTGCATGACCCATACGATACCCGGTTCGGAACTGCCGTCAAAGGCGTTCCCCTGAACACAGAAATCATATTGGTTACCCGAATTGGGAATACTGTGGTCGAAGCCGACGATGATATAACCCCCGAAAGAACCTAAAGAGACGTGCAGTTTGTCTTTCAAACGCTGTGTTGCCCATGCGACAGCCGCTTCAGGGGATGTTTCGTTGCCGGTCATACCGCCTATCGTGCTCGTCTCGTTGATAAATTGGCCGGGAGCTGGGGTATATTCATAGACTTTATTCCAGAGCTTGGAACTTCCCGAAGCCGGAAGCCGTCTTGTTCCTTTTTGTCCACACAAACGACTTTTACGGTGGCAGTGACAGCCGTTTTCCCTTTGTCGATATTCCTGCTTATTTTTTCCGTCGGTGTGTCTTCCGACACAGTACAGGAGACGGTGTATTCTCCGGGTGCGGACGGCGTGAACTTGAACATGCGTTCCACTTCTCCTTCCATGACCTGACCGTCCACACTCCACTCAAAACGGGGATTGTCGAAATACTCCAACAACGGACGCAGGAAAACAGGACGGTCGGCAAAAGTGTACCTGTCCGTGGATGTTTGCAGGTAAGACGGGGTCGGGAATTTGACAACGTAGGGCATCGTTTCCACGACCTCTACGCTTACGTCTTTCGTTGTTGTCCCATCTATATTGGAAGCGTTGATTGTCACCGTATAAACACCGAGTTCTTTTTCATTGAAGTATAAGTATTCTCGGTGGAAACGATTTTTCCTTCCCGTACCCATTCGATTTTGAACCCTTCGACATCCGAATGCTGAATATCGGGAGTAAATGTGTAATCGGTATTCCGGACGACTTTTAGCCCCTGCGAAGGTAGTGCCAGTGAGATGACCGGAGGGGTGAGTTCTTTCACTTCTACTTTCAGTTCCTCTTCGGCATAGCTTCCGCATTGTCTACTCTTAGTTTGACATAAAAATCCCCGCATTCATTCCATGTACGTTGAAGAGACGGACCCGAAGAAACCAGCGTACCGTCTATCGTCCAAGCAAAAAGAGCATCTTCAACATTCTGGTATGTCGGGGCGATAGTCAATTCGTGATCGACCTTGACCGTGTAAATACCGGTCTCGCTGTCAAGTTCTATTATAGGTTGTCCTCCTACTTCTTCGGTAATGACTTCATCCTTGTTGCAGGAGGTGAACAGCATACAGGCAGAAATAATAAAATAGTGAAAACGATGCATGATGTGTGGATTTTAGAAAAATAACAGGGATACCCCCGACAGAAGGGATATCCTTGTATTCTTTTTATTGTATGGTGATATCATCAATACAGATATAAGCCGGAGTATTCAAACCGTATGCTCCCGAATCCGAACCCTCGAAGTTGAATTTCACACTTTGCACCCCTTCGGCATTGATTTCCCAATAATCCCATGTCGTGATAGGATCAACCTGTTGTTGGCCGTTACGATAATCGGCTAAAAGACGTTTGTAAGTGCGGATCAGACCGCCATTCGCATCATAACATTCCAGATTCACTTGGAAATACCCTTTCATCTCTTTCAGAGGAGTCGCTACCCCCGTAGAACCGAACTGATTACCATAAGTAATGACACCATAAGTGTATGAGGTGTTGCAGATCCACAGGCCGACCAATTTCCGGGGAACATTGAAATAAAATTCTGGTTTAGCCATCCATGCCTGATTGTAAGCATCCACATATCCGTAAACGACACCGAAATTGGAACCGCTGTGCCCGGCTTCCTTATTCTGTCCTTCCGCTTCCACCGCAGTGTTATAGACAGAACATTGGTTTAGATAAGAATACCACCAGTCTCCGGTATTTCCCGACTGATTGGAGCGGATGTTCCAGTTGGAAAGTGCGATGCCGCCGCTGGAATACTCTGTGCTTCCACCTACAGTATTAAACATTGAAAGGAAGAGATATTCTTCCGGAGTATTGTCGTAAATGGTGGTTACTTGAGGATACCCTTGGTACGAATAAAGATTTTCTCCGGCCGAGGTAGGTCCTGCTAACATGCCGGGATCGAAATCATCGAAAGTGATAGTTAAAGTACCGTCCGAATTTGTCACAGCACGGGTTTGCGAAGTTCCGGAATCAACCGGGTCCATCAAAAAGTCATCGTCCGAGCTACAGCCAGAGAACAAGGCGGTTGCGGTAAATAGACAGGCACCTGCCAGAAAGCGTAATTTTCTTTTCATAGGTCACTCATTTTAATGTAAAACATATTATTAACAAACACAAAAAATTCCCGTTCGTGCGGACTTACACGAACGGGAATATGTCTGTCTTCAAATATTGAATGGCCGATGAGCTATTCCTTATTTGATTACGACCCGTATATCCCGCAGGTGTAAATCTCATTCCGGTCATGGCAGGTCTTCTGACTCGTCCCGGTCATCGTGCCTTCCCGGTATTACACCAGTGGCAAAAGTTCGATGTCCGTTTTTGTGGACTCACAGCAGCGGGTACTGTCCCGGATTTTCACCGGGTTCCCTTTTCATTCGGAAGGCGTAAACCTCCCGAAACCATTTCCCGACTGCAAAATTATCTATATTACATATCAATTCCAAATAATTCATAATATTTATAATAAAACACACAAAGCATGACAACCGTACTGTTTTAATTAGAGCATTCAAGTTTACGACAAACGAAGACGGTAATTATCATACACAATATCCATAAACCAACAAAACAGCGTAAGTATTCGATAAACTCCCTCGTATATTGGGTAACGTATGTTCATAATGTCGTTTATTCATTTTATCGTTCTATGATTTATTGTTACATCAATTCAACAAAGATGTGCGGGTTCTATAGTAATTGATATTATCCCTACTAATGGAGCGGATAAAAGGAAGTTTTTCCCCTTTGCCCTTTACT
>ENA-OQCS01001315-OQCS01001315.1-human-gut-metagenome-genome-assembly--contig:-NODE-1315-length-12933-cov-27.159300_pt1 | contig 12933 bp, 10 predicted proteins | sample MGYA00242757_ERZ504575 | MGnify/ENA primary metagenome ERZ504575 (study PRJEB26092, sample SAMD00036297) | human gut metagenome | host: Homo sapiens | study: EMG produced TPA metagenomics assembly of...
TGGTGAATGTATATGGCATTTTTTAGCAGTGCAATTACAACTTTAAAAACTCTTGTAGTCGCAATCGGCGCAGGTCTTGGCGTGTGGGGTGTCGTAAACCTTCTGGAAGGATATGGAAACGACAATCCCGGCGCTAAGAGCCAGGGCATCAAACAGCTGATGGCTGGTGCCGGAATCATGCTGCTGGGAACTACCCTGATTCCACAGCTGGCAACCCTGTTCTCTTAAGAGGAGTGTAGATGAACACCATCATTGAGAGAATTACGGAAGCGATAAAGGATATCCTGATCGGACTTATCAAGTCAAGTTTGGATAACATGTTCACGTCTGTCAATGAGCAGGTGGGAACCATAGCCGGCAGGTGAGACAGACACCGCAGGGATGGAATGCAGGGATTTTTAATCTGATTCAGAATTTATCCCAAACGGTGATTGTCCCCCTTGCGGGACTGATCATCACCTTTGTCCTGTGCTATGAACTGATTACGATGGTAACACAGAAAAACAATTTCCATGAATTTGAGACTTATAACATTTTCCTCTGGATCTTCAAAGCGTATGTAGCCATTTATCTGGTGACAAATACGTTCAATATCACGATGGCGGTCTTTGATGTTGGCCAGCATGTGGTCAACAATGCCGCGGGGTGATATCAGGAAACACTGCGGTGGATGCAACAGAAGCAATTTCAAGGATTGTGGATGCCCTGGAGGATATGGAGTTAGGGGATTTGTTCCTTCTATCCATGGAAACGATGTTGATCAGTGTTACCATGCACATTCTGTCAATTATCATTACGGTAATCTTGTACGGAAGAATGATAGAAATTTACCTTTATACTTCCATAGCACCAATTCCGTTTGCCACCATGACCAATAAGGAATGGGGCAATATCGGAAACAACTATTTAAAAGGCTTGTTCGCACTGGCATTTCAGGGATTCTTCATGATGGTCTGTGTTGGAATTTATACAGTTTTAGTAAATGCAATGACCATATCCAGTGACCTTCATGCAGCAATGTTTTCAGTAGCGGCTTATACCGTGATTCTTGCATTTTCATTATTCAAGACCGGAAGCCTTAGCAAATCAATATTCAATGCCCATTAGCGGGCAGGAAAGGAGCGCATACCATGGCGTATGTACCAGTACCAAAAGACCTTACCAAGGTCAAAACAAAAGTAGCGTTAAATCTGACAAAACGGCAGCTGATTTTCTTTTCACTTGCCGCAGTAGTGGGAATTCCGTTTTATCTGGTCATGAGAAAACCCATCGGTTCCAGTATCGCTGCCATTCTGATGGTAACGATCATGCTTCCGTTTTTCTTCATGGCAATGTATGAAAAAGATGGACTTCCCTTTGAAAAAGTGGTGGCAAATATCATTCGACAGAAGTTTATCTGTCCAGCGGTAAGACCATATAAGACAGAAAATTTTTATCAGGAGATTTCCACCCTTGTAAAAAAGGAGGGTGTGCCGGATGGCAAAAAAGACAAAGCAGGAGGCTCAGCAGGAGCGTCTGTCCCTGGCGGAAAAAAGAAACCGTCAGGAAAGAAGAAACAAAAAAAGTAGAAAAGAAAGAGAACAGGAAAAGCGTAGGAAGAAGCAGGAACGGGACCGCAGGAAACAGAAAAACATTCCTACAACTGCACAGCAGAGTATTCCGTATATTCGGATGCTGCAGGATGGTATCTGCCAGGTGACAAAGACCTTTTTCTCCAAGACGATTCAGTTTTATGACATCAACTATCAGCTTGCATTAAATGAGGATAAGACCACGATATTTGAAAATTACTGTGATTTCTTAAATTACTTTGATTCTTCCATCAGTGTGCAGCTGTCCTTTATCAATCAGCAGGTGGATGTGGCAGAATTTGAGAAAAGCATTGATATTCCAGATCAGAACGATGACTTCAATGCCATTCGTGAAGAGTACCGTACTATGCTGAAAAATCAGCTTTCCAAAGGAAATAATGGTCTGGTAAAGACAAAGTATATCACTTTTGGAATCGAAGCAGAAAGCCTGAAGGTGGCAAGACCAAGGCTTGAAAGAATCGAAACAGATATCTTAAACAACTTTAAGGTTCTGGGAGCACAGGCACATTCACTAAATGGTCTGGAAAGGCTGGAGATTATGTATCATGTGTTTAACCAGGATCGGATCGAACCATTTAAGTTCCAGTATAAGATGCTGCCGGAAACCGGATTAAAGACCAAAGATTTTATTGCACCGACTTCCTTTAACTTTTCCAAGAATCAGACATTTTTGATGGGAAGAACGATGGGGAGTGTGAGTTACCTGCAGATTCTTGCACCGGAGCTGACAGACCGGATGCTTGCAGACTTCCTGGATGTGGATGACAGCATCAATGTTAACATTCATATCCAGTCCATTGACCAGAGTTCTGCGATCAAGATGATCAAGAGTAAGATTTCAGATCTGGATAAGATGAAGATTGAAGAGCAGAAGCGGGCAGTACGTTCCGGTTATGATATGGACGTGCTTCCATCGGACCTTGTGACTTATGGAGAAGAGGCGAAGAACCTGTTGGAAGATCTGCAGTCCAGAAATGAACGAATGTTTCTTGTAACGGTTCTGGTGATGAATACCGCAAAGAAGCGTCAGAAGCTGGATAATAATATTTTCCAGGTACAGGGAATTGCACAGAAATATAACTGTTCCTTAAAACAGCTGGATTATCAGCAGGAAGCTGCACTTATGTCCTGTATTCCACTGGGAGTCAATCGGATTGAAATTCAGAGAGGGCTTACCACATCTTCAACAGCGATTTTCGTGCCATTTACGACACAGGAACTGTTTCAGGAAGGGGAAGCTCTTTATTATGGATTGAATGCATTATCCAACAACATGATCATGGTTGATCGGAAACGTTTGAAGAACCCGAATGGACTGATTCTTGGTACACCAGGTTCCGGTAAGTCCTTCTCAGCAAAGAGAGAGATTACAAACTGCTTCCTGATCACGGAAGACGATATCATCGTCTGTGATCCAGAAGCCGAATATTCAGCACTGGTGCAGGCACTGCATGGGCAGGTGGTACGGGTTTCTCCGGTATCTGACCAGTATATCAATCCAATGGATCTGAATCTGAATTATTCCGAGGAAGACAACCCGTTGTCATTGAAAGCAGATTTTATTCTGTCTTTGTGTGAACTGATCGTTGGTGGAAAGAACGGACTGGAGCCGGTAGAAAAAACAATTATTGACCGTTGTGTACGGTTAGTATATCAGGAATATCTTGCCGATCCAGTACCGGAGAAGATGCCAATCTTGGAGGACTTATACAACCTTCTGAGAAAGCAGGAAGAGCCGGAAGCACAGCGGCTGGCCACTTCATTGGAAATCTATGTTACAGGTTCTTTGAATGTATTTAATCATCAGACAAACGTGGATATCAACAATCGTATCGTTTGTTTTGATATCAAAGAGCTTGGAAAACAGCTGAAAAAGATCGGGATGTTGATTGTGCAGGACCAGGTATGGAACCGAGTGACTATCAATCGTTCCGCTCATAAATCTACCGTTACTATGTGGATGAATTCCATCTTCTATTAAAAGAAGAGCAGACAGCAGCTTACAGTGTGGAAATTTGGAAGAGGTTCCGTAAATGGGGAGGTATTCCAACTGGTGAACTGGTTTGTTACTTGTTAGTCGCTTAAAGTGCAAACTATCGCCGTTCTGACTGAAACCGGCAAGTAAGTCAGAAGTATCAATGCGGAAAAAAACGGGAAAGGGGTAGCGACCTAATCCGAGTGGAAGGCTATTCATAATAGAATAGCCACACGCAACGCATAGAGCTTGAACCTGCATAAGCAGAATATAACAGCTCCAAGAGGCCGCATTGCCAGCCGGTACGATATAATCGTGGTAAAAAGATATGCTATGCTGAGCGTGAAATGACACGCTGATGAAAATGGGCGAAAGCCCCAGAGAGGTGGATAAAAAGCCGCCTGATAATAACAATCAGATAACACAGAATATCAAAGATTTATTGGCTTCCAGGGAAATCGAGAATATTTTTGAAAACTCTGATTTCATTTATATGCTGAACCAGGCATCCGGTGACCGGCAGATTCTTGCCAAACAGCTGAATATTTCACCAACCCAGCTGTCCTATGTAACAAACAGTAATGAGGGGGAAGGACTTCTGTTTTATGGAAATGTCATTATCCCATTTGTAGACAGATTCCCGAAGAATTCCCTCTATAAAATCATGACAACCCGCTTGGAGGAGACTTCCGAAGCAGGTTAAATCAAAGGAGAAAACAATGTTACGAGCAATTTCATATGTATTAACTTTTAGTGGCGGTGCTGTTTTTGGCATCGCTTTTCTCTGTTTATTACAGGCAGGGAAAGGGTATCCGAAGAAGGAGGAGTAAGTAGTGGCAGAACAGAGAATGAAAGTCAGGGACAAGAAAATCCAGAAGATGACCAAGGATGGTCTGGTGGAAGAGAACCTGACGGATAAATCTTCTGTTCGTGTCAGTAACCGTGCCAGTGATGTGCAGATGGGAATAAAACAAGGGGAAAAAGAAGTAAGCCTTGTGTATAAGTCTCCCCGCCAGTCTGAACGGAGTGGGAAAAATATTCGTCCCTCTGTGCAAAAATCCAGGGATGCACCAGAACTGATGCGAACAGAGAACCAAAGTGAGGATTTTGGACAAAATAGAAAGCAACAAAATCGGAAAAGAATACGTGCTGAAGTCGGAAAAGAATCCAGACTTGCGGAAAAATCCGAAGCCAGCCAGTCAGGGAGATTGAAAGAAAAACGTGCAGATCTTTCAGAAAGCAGAGGAGACAGCCGGAGTAAGAAGAATGGTGGAAGTAAGAAACCAAAGCAGAAACAGCGTCTGAAATTTGCTTATGAGGAAACTGGTGCTTCTGTGAAAAATGACAAAGATATGGAGAAATTGAACCAGATGGATACGGATGGAGTCAATTTCCGCCATCAGAAACAGAAAGAAAAAGCCAAAAAGTTTTCTTATGAAGAAGCAAGAAAGAAAAAGGAAGCAAAGCAGCATTCCAAGAAAGCACAGGTCTATCAGGCAAATGAAGGAGAATCTCCTGGAAAGAAAAAATCCCGTTTGAAGTTTGGTGAAGGGGAATCTGTGAAAACAGAAAAAGCTTCTGTTGTCAAGAAAGCAGGAAGTGCAACTTCCGTAGCATTGCACCGTGAGATCAGCAAAAATGAAGACGATAATGCGGCGGTAGAAGGTGCCCATAAGTTGGAAGAAGGCGGCGAAGGTATTTACCGGCTGGAACAGAGAAGTGCCAGACGAAGGAAACAGAGGGCTTCCAGAAAGAGAAGCAGACTGGAGAGACAGGTAGAGAAACAGACACAGGCGGCAGCCCGTCAGGAGCAGAAGAAGCTGAAAAAGCAGATTCAGAAGCAACAGATCAAACGGGATTATGCCAAAGCGAAGCGAAGTGAACAGACAGTAGGAACAGCTGCAAAAGGTACGATTGATTATATCAAGAAGATTGGCGGCAAAGTCACCAACTTCTTTAAAGAAAACCGGAAGGTGTATATCAGTGTAGCAGTTCTGATCGGATTGATGTTTCTGATCATAACGAATGTCACGTCATGCTCTGCAGTGTTTTTACAAAATGTGATCACTTATACCGGAACCAGTTATCTGTCATCGGATCAGGCAATCCGGGAAGCGGAACTGTATTACACACAGCTGGAAGCTAATCTGCAGGAGCGGATCAACAACATGGAATCTGAAGAACCGGGACATGAGGAATACCGATATAACATCGGACCTATTGAGCATGATCCGTTTATCCTGATCAGTTATCTGTCAGCAAAGTATGAAGAATTACCTTTGAACAGGTAAAGCCAGAACTGGATGCTCTTTTTGCATTGCAGTATCGGTTAGAAACAGAAGCAGTCAATGAGACTGTGACAGAGACAGCAACTGTAAGAGTTGGAGAATCTTTGGGACAGGTTGTGACCAGTGGGTATTGTAACTGCCCAATTTGTTGTGGTATTTGGAGCGGAGGACCGACTGCCAGTGGAGCATATCCAACTGCCAATCATACCTTAGCGGTAGATGCTTCCAATCCGTTTGTACCAATGGGAACAAAGGTAGTTATGAATGGTGTCGAATATACTGTAGAAGATACCGGAGCTTTCGCAAGATACGGTGTACAGTTTGATGTTTATTATGATAGTCATGCGGCAGCATCTGCACATGGACATCAAACATGGGAATGTTATCTGGCAGATGATAATGGAAGCAATGAAGTGGAAGTGACCAGGACAAGAGATGTAGATGTGCTGAATGTCACCTTAAATAGTGGAAACCTGATGTCAATCTGTCAGGACAGGATGGGATTTTTCCAGAAAGAACTGTTCAGTGCCTACAACGATACAAAAGGCAACTTGCAGATGTTTGCAACACCGGTTGATTTTAACTGGTATTCCAGTGTGACCAGCTATTATGGATACAGGATTCATCCAATATCAGGAGCAAATCAGCTTCATAATGGTATGGATATCGGAGCACCGGAGGGGACAAAAGTAATGGCAGGGCTGACCGGAACGGTTACAACTTCTGCTTATAACGACAGCTATGGCAATTATGTTGTGATCAAGGACAGTAAAGGCTATGAACTGCGGTATGCACATTTAAGCAGCCGGAGTGTATCTGCAGGAGCATCCGTCACGAAAGGTGATGAGATAGGGCTTGTAGGAAATACTGGAAATTCAACAGGAAGCCATCTTCATATTGAACTGTTAAAAAATGGAGAACGGTTGAACCCGATCTTTTATCTGGAAACAGGAGAAGGTTCCAGTTTTGGTGGCAATGAATACACCAGTGAAGCGGCACAGCGATTACTAGAAGAAGCGGCAAAATATCTCGGAACACCGTATGTGTGGGGTGGATATTCCCCAAGTGGATTCGATTGTTCCGGATTTGTAAGTTACTGTCTGACAAACTCTGGTGTAAGGAATACAGGAAGATTAACAGCACAGGGACTGTACAACATTTGTACACCAGTATCCCAGTCGGAGGCGCAGCCGGGAGATTTGATTTTCTTTACTGGAACTTACGACGCCGGGGAGCCGGTAACGCATATCGGAATCTATGTAGGCAATGGTCAGATGATCCATTGTGGACATCCGGTGCAGTATACGTCCATCAATTCCCCATACTGGCAGAGCCATTTCTATGGATTTGGACGATGGTAAGAAAAAAGGGCGGCTGCATCAGTCGTCCGGAAAGGAGAACCGATGAAAAGTCTTGAAAAAGCAACGGCAGATTATGAGAAAGCCAAAGAGAAAATGGAAGCATCCAAAGCCAGATATGAAGCAGATTTAAAGCGGTTCAAGGCTGCGGAGATTGCAAAAACAGAAGCGGAAAATCTGGAAATTGTAAGAATTATCCGTGCAATGGATATGAGTATTCCGGAATTGGAAGCTTTCAAAAAGAGAATGAAAATGAACTGCCCGGCAGGGTAGAAATACAGAAGGAGGAAACAAAAGCCGATGATGAATCTGGAAAAAATGAAACAGAAGAAGAGAACAATTACTAAAAGCAGAGTAAAAAAGAGCTTGCTTGCTGCAACGACATTTCTTTGCCTGACAACACCTTTGCTCCAGACACAGACTGCTTATGCAGCTGAGAATACCACGCCTGCAATCACGATTGAGAAACCGGATGGCTGGAAACAGGGAGAAACAATCATTGCTGTTACGGTAGATGCCAGTCATATGCCGGAAGGTTTCTCAATAGCAAAGATTGAAGCAAAAGCAGGAAAAGATGGAAGCTGGCAGGATGTAACCGGAAGTGGAAGTATCACGATCACTGGAAATCAGACAGTGTATGTGCGTGTTACAGATGGTGAGGGGAAGGTCTATGAGCAGAATCGCTCTATTAAGTGTTATGACACGGAAAAGCCTACACTCTCTGCTTCCCTGACAGATGGTGTGCTGACGATTCAGGGGAATGATACAGTATCAGGGATTACTGCAGTAACAGTCAATGGCACCACTTATACAGACTTGAAGGATGGAATGCTGAGAGTGCAATTGACACAGAAAGATTTTACTACAAAACAGATTGAGATTACGGTAACAGATGGTGCCGGAAATACGTCTGAAAAGTATGTGTTACAGAATCCTTATTATGAATGGGCAAAGAAGCAGGCAGAGAAACAGAAAACTTCCAGTGACAGTAATGGTGCAATGGCAACCACGACCAGTGCAGATGCAACTGGGACTGAGAAAACAACGACTTCACCGCTTCCGCAGGATGCACAGGCTTCTGAGCCGACAGATGCAAAAGGAACCGTGGATGATCGGACAGTGACAGGTATTGAGGAACAGCTTAATAAAGAAGGCGAGACAGCAGATTCTGTTACTAAAACAGCTACGGAAGGAACAAAAGAGTTTTATACCATTTCAACTAAGAGTGGTAAGATTTTCTATCTGATTATTGACAATTCAAAATCTCAGGATAATGTGTATTTTCTTACAGAAGTCAGTGAAAAAGATCTGATGAACTTCACACTTTCTGATTCGGTGACACTTCCGGAAGTGGATACGGTTTATGCAGAACCAGAGAAAAAAGCAGAGGAAGAAAAACCGGAAACGACAGAGTCAGCCGAGAAAGATAAGGTAGAGGATGATATTCAGATGCCTGAAGATAAAAGTCCATTTGGAACGTATCTTTTGATTGCACTGGTTGCAGTCGGAGCTGCGGCGGGAGGATATTACTTCAAAGTCTATAAACCAAAACATGAATATGATGATGAGGATGAGATGGAAGAGGATGAAGATGAATCCGAAGATTCAGAGTCAGAAAAACGGGAAGTAGACGATGCAGATGAGCAGGAAGAAAGTACAGAACCGGAAATTCTGAGAGATGAAGATTTTGACGATAATGTGCTGGAAGATGAAGAAGAGGAGCAGGAGTAAATGAAATTAGTGATTACAGAAAAGCATCGGTTGCGATGGCACTGGCTTCCGTGCTTGGAGCCAGAACAAGAAAAGATGGCTACGTGGAGGGAAACGGTTATATCGTTTCCTGGTGCGTAGGACATCTGGTTGGATTATGTGATGCATCGGAATACGATGAAAAATATAAAAAATGGAGATATGAAGATCTGCCGATTGTGCCGGAATGTTGGAAACACAAGATTTTGGAGGGCACAAAGAAGCAGTTCGGAATCTTAAAGAAACTGATGAGAGATTCTGAAGTGAATGAAGTAATCTGTGCCACTGATGCAGGACGTGAAGGTGAGCTGATCTTCCGTCTGGTGTATGAGCAGGCAGGATGTAAAAAGCCGATGAAGCGACTCTGGATCTCATCTATGGAAGAACAGGCAATTAAAGATGGATTTGCGTCATTAAAAGACGGTTCGTGTTATGACAGTCTCTATCAGTCAGCACTTTGCAGGGCAAAGGCTGACTGGCTGGTGGGAATCAATGCGAGCCGTCTTTTTTCCGTTCTGTATAACCAGAATCTGAAAGTTGGAAGAGTACAGACACCAACACTTGCCATGATCGTGGATCGAAATCAGAAGATCAAGGAATTTATCAAAGAAAAATATTATATGGCTCATATCAAGTTTGATGATATGGATGCAGTCACGGAGCATTTTCAGAAAAAAGAGGATGCAGATAAAGTGGCTGAGGACTGCCATGAGAGCGGGATGTGGCGAAGTGGAGAAGGATGATGTGAAAGAGAAAACGGTCCGTCCTCCGAAGCTTTATGATTTGACCACTCTGCAGAGGGAAGCAAACAGAATGTTTGGCTATACCGCTCAACAGACATTGGATGCCGTGCAAGAGATGTATGAGCAGAAACTTGTCACTTATCCGAGAACAGACAGCCAGTATCTGACAGATGAGATGGGAGAAAGCACAGAAACTCTGATTCAGATGTTACTTGGGAAAATGCCCTATGCCGAAGGGCTGGAATATCAGCCGGACGTGAGTAAGGTATTAAATTCAAAGAAGTATCTGATCACCATGCAATTATCCCGACCGTGGAAGTAGCAAAGGCAGATATAGGTAAACTGAAAGAACGAAACTGCAAGATTTTGTATCTGATCAGTGCCAGGGTACTGACAGCAACCGCAGATCCTTATATTTATGAAAGCCATAAATGCCAGATTACCTGTAATTATCATACGTTTTATCTCTCAGCAAAGAAAACAAAGCAGGAAGGATTCAAGTCGATCGAAAATAAATTGAAACAGTTCTTTGGCGTAAAGAGTGAAAAAGAAGAGCCGGAACTGGATATCTGGGCAGGCAAGCATTATGGTCCCTGTGATTCTTTTGTATCGGAGCATTTTACACAGCCACCGAAACAGTACACAGAAGATACCCTGCTTTCTGCGATGGAACGTGCAGGGAATGAAGAGCTGACCGAAGATACAGAAAAGAAAGGACTTGGCACACCGGCAACAAGGGCAGCAATTATTGAAAAACTGATTCAGTCTGGCTTTGTGAAAAGGGAAAAGAAAAATCTGGTGCCGACAGATGATGGAAATGTGCTGATTACGGTTCTGCCAGATGAGATTAAATCTCCGAAGATGACAGCAGAGTGGGAAATGGCATTGAATCACATTGCCCAGAATACAGAGACTGCAGATGAATTTCTAAATGGGATTACAGAGCTGATGCAGGAACTGGTTGCCAGATACCAGGGGATTTCAGAAGAAAAGAAAGATCAGTTTCAGGGAAAGGCAAGAGGAGAAGTCATTGGCAAATGTCCCCGCTGTGGAGCAGATGTCAGGGAAGGGAAAGTAAACTTTTACTGTTCTGACCGGAACTGTGCTTTTATCTTATGGAAGAATGATAAATTCCTTGCAAGCCAGGGGAAAAAGATGGATAAGGTGGCAGCAAAGAAGTTCCTGTCTAAAGGAAAAATCCATTATAAGAATCTGGTATCAAAAAAACAGGGAGACAGTATGAAGCAACTGTAGAAATGGTTGATCCCGGCGAGGGAAATGTGCAGTTCAATCTGATTTTCCCACAACGATAAGTAGTGTATTGCAGGCAGTCTAAGGGCTGTCTGTTTTAATACAAGTAATATGAAAGAGAGGACCTTAGCATGAAGAAAAAAGGTAATTTTAGAAAAGTAGTATCTGGCTTGCTGGCAGGCATGACAATGCTTAGTGCAGTGTTATCTCCGATGACTGCATATGCAGCGGAGATCCAGCCAGAGGAAAAACCTCCACTTTATGAAGAAGTGAAAGACCTTCTGGATGAAGATGAGGTGGTGACTGCCAAAGATTACGAAATTGAAATAGGCAGTGTATTTGATGTAAAGTCAGACTACACGGGACTGGAAATCAAGGATGATAACAAGGTCAAAGTCACATTTGAGGAAGCAAAAAACGACAAAAATGAGGATTTTACGACAGATCATGCGGACACTTACAAAGCGGTCTATTATGTGGAACCGGTAAATCAGGAGCATCCGAAGTATCAGATCAGCCGAAAACTGATTGTGCGTGAGAAAGAAACAGAAGTACAGACAGAGGCGGCAGGGAGTGAAGCAGTGACTGAATCCGAAACAGCTGGCAGCGAACAGCAGGCAGAGGAAGCGGAGGATTCAGAAGCAGACTCGGAAATTACCGATATTGACGCTGATGAATTTGATGATTTAGTCGAGCAGGCACAGAATCAGGATACCTATGATGAAGAATCAGGGTTAGAACTGCATGATGTTTTGGAACAGGCAGGAGACGAAGGTGTGGATCTTGATGCTATGGAAGAGGGAGAGATTGCAACATTTGAAGCAGTTTCAGCTTATTCAGCAAGAAGTGCACAGCAGGTAACAATTGAAAAAGGACCACTGTATAGATATGCAGATTATAATCTTGGAACCTATCTGACAGAGCCGTACTATATCAGCTACGGAAGCGTCAGAGCAATTGCGTATTGTGTACAGCCAGCTAAGCCAGGACCTGGATCTGGAAATTATACAATTACAAAGATTGGAGACAATCAGGCGTTAGCAAAAGTGTGTTATTACGGTACAGATGCCGCAGGAAGCGAAAGTTTTTTCGCTAATAAACACACAGATTTTTCAGAAGGAAAAAGATTCATCATTATTCACATGGCTGCATCATATGCCAACGGAAGTAGTGATGCATTTTACGGAACAAATGCTACAGGAGAGGCTTTGGCAAAAGAACTCTATAATTATTGTGTGAATAAGCCGGAAATACCAGATGTAGCGATGTCATTCTCGAAACCGGATATAAAAGCTTATGTAGATGGAAATGTTCAGAGAACAGAAAATATTAAGTTCAATGCATCTTCCCAGCAGAAAATCACAATGGACTTACCAAAAGGAGTAAAGCTCCATAATGTATCTAATGGAAATGTAAGTGCGGCAGGTGCAAGCGTAACAATTGGAGGAGGAACCACGTTTTATCTTTCAGCACCTCTGACACAGACAAAAGATGTAAGTGCTACTTTTTCTGCAAAGATGAAGGGAAGTATTACAAAAGATTATTCAGCATATAAACTGACTACGAATGCAAGTGTTCAGGATCTGGCATTTGTGTTTGGAGAAGGTGTTGCTGATGAAAAATATGTAAGCTTAAAGGTTTCCTGGATTGAACAGGCTACGATCGAAATCGTAAAGAAAGACAATACAGCGGATGTTAATCTTGCAGGTGCAGTATTTGGTGTTTACAGCGATGAGGCTTGTACAAAGCTGATCACTCAGATGCCTGCAACAGATAAGAATGGAAAATCCTCTGTTACGATTATCAAGACACAGGATACCGTTTATCTGAAAGAAATCACAGCACCACAGGGGTATGTAGTAAATGCAACGGCAACAAATGTAAAACTGGTAGCAAGTAAGACTTCATCGGTAACCGTGGAAAATAAGGAGCAGCTGGCAGAGCTTACCATTTATAAAGAAGGACAGGTTCTGACCG
>ENA-OQCS01001316-OQCS01001316.1-human-gut-metagenome-genome-assembly--contig:-NODE-1316-length-12933-cov-2.120490_pt1 | contig 12933 bp, 17 predicted proteins | sample MGYA00242757_ERZ504575 | MGnify/ENA primary metagenome ERZ504575 (study PRJEB26092, sample SAMD00036297) | human gut metagenome | host: Homo sapiens | study: EMG produced TPA metagenomics assembly of...
TCATCTCGTATTCCTTCGTCGTCGTCATACTCGGAATCAGTCTTCATCTTCGTATTCTTCCTCGTCATCATACTCGGAATTATCCTCATCTTCGTATTCCTCTTCGTCGTCATACTCGGAATCATCTTCATCCTCGTATTCCTCGTCGTCATCATACTCGGAATCATCCTCATCCTCGTATTCAGCTTCTTCATCGTAAACCGCATCCGATTCATCATCTTCTTCGGAGTCAACGATTTCTTCAAAATCATTTTCTTCCGGATCTTCCGCGTCAGTGTCTGAAGCTTCTTTGGAGGAATCTTCCGGGCTTTCAGTCGCTTCATCCTCTTCATCATCAACGAAATCTTCAGCATCTTCATCGGTGATTTCAGGCTCTTCACCATTTTCAAGCTGTTCCATCAGTTTGCGGATATCATCAGAAGGATTGGTTTTGTAGCTCCAAGGACTTCCTCTTCTTCTTTCTTCTTCTCACGCAGGGCTTTTTCTTTCTCAGCTTCCTCCTGGCTCTTTTCAAGAATCTTTGCATTTTCACGCTGAGTTGCTTCCCAGTTGGCAAGAATTTCTTCAATCTTCATCTTACCGGTCATCTGTGAATCGTCTGAAGCAGATTCAGGAGCAACTGCACCACTTGCAACGGCAACACCGGCTTTCAGGGCATCTGAAAGGGAAGCACCGGAAATGGTTGTGGAAATATCGGAAGTGCTTCGAATCCGGGTTTTTGGCTGTGACTCAGCTTCTGGTTCGGAAGCATGTGTCCGTGCCATTGGCTCTGGAAGATCCGGAAGATCAATACTGTCTGTGACATGTACATCTTTGCGGACCTTGTCTGCAATTCGTGGATTCGGTGCCGGACGTTCTTTGGATTTTCGGAAGGAAGGTTTTCTCTTGGAAGATTCCTTACGGCCGATACCATCATTTCGATGATCGTATTTTTCCTGCTGAAGTGGAGTCAGCGGTTTGTATTTCATTTTAAGTTCCATTGCCTGGTATACATAAGTACCTTCGCTGAACCAGAGAATCAGATCATCACATTCATCAAGACATTCGGAAGTCATACCAGCTTCAGCGTATAATCTGGCAAGTTCATATGCCCATTTTTCAACGTATTCAGAATGCTTGAAATCTTCAAGAGCTTCAATCTGTTCTTTGACTGGCGCTTTCTGTGCTTTTAAGATCTTATACCGGAGAATGTACTGGTTTGGATCTTTCGGAGCAAGCTTGACAAATTCTTCGTAGCAATCAGCTGCTTCATCGAAATGTCCCAGCTTCAGAGAAATAATTCCCAGGCGGTATACAACCTTTCTGCTGGAAGGTGCTTTATCATACGCAATAAATAAGGTATCACGTGCTTTACCAAGTTCCCCCGCATTTTCATAGATTTCGCTTACGGTAGAGAGCATGGCGGTATTTTTTACTTTACGCCAGTCGATCGTATCTGCAATCGACATCGCTTTCTGGTAAGACTTCTGTTCGGCATACGCAAGCATCTGCTCTGTCTTTGCGCGATATTCATATTTATCCAACGTTTCTCACCTCATATGATTATTATTAATTATTTTACTTTTCCTCAGTAAGTCTGACTTTTGTACCAGAAACGGAAAACAAAAGTCTTATAATTTTACTTACTAAGTGTATCATAGAGCGTTGTCAATGTCAAAAATTACGGCTGATATTTTTCAGAAATGTTAAAAAATATTACAAAAAATTCACAAATTGGGAGCTGGTAACAGAAAAAAGGAGACAGCCATCTTTTAAATGGCTGTCTCGGAATATTCAATTGTAATTTTATTTATAATTTTATTTTATATCGAGGAATTAAGTAATTCTTATTCCTGTAAGTTCTTTGAGCATTTCATAATGATATTCAGATTTTATAAAATTTATAAAATGAATCATATGAATCGATTTTGATCAATTCTGATCGTTCGTTATTTTATATAATCAGGTAATCCAATTTTGGTATTTATCAGCTTTCTCGTCACTGTTAAATTTACTTATCAATGAATGTTTCTTTACACATTTTCTGATCTTGAATTACTGTGGTATTTACTTCAATATGTCAACAAATGCTGAATCTTTTTATATCTTATAATCGCTTCCGGTTTATCTACTACTCCGACCTTTTTTATCATTAACTTTTCTCTTACCGGATTATAATCTATGGTTAAGGCTCATCTCACAGGAATTTACATTTGCCATACCATTAACATATTGAGTTTTAGATGATGAAATATCCAACGGTCAAAGCCTCCTTCCTTTCGTTCTCGTTCCAAAATTTTATCCGGATATTTTTTTCTCTTATACTTTTTTCTGTTCAGAAGTCAGATATCAATTTTCTCTTATTATTATAAATTATCAATTTTAAAAATTGTTCGCTACACACTCCACTTATAAAACGCTCATAACCAAAATGTATAGTTGCTTTTTTAAAACTTCTAACCTTCAAATAACAATTATTCTTGTTACCCTTTTCTGATCTGGCTCTTCATCTTATATCTTGGCGAGTATATATGAAACTATGTAACAGATTAAAAAAAATATCTTTTTGAAATTCCCTTTCTCGTCAGGAACTTCTTTTCTTTTGGATTGACTTAATAATAACACCCAAATACTTATTTGTCAATATAATTTTAAAATAATTTTTATAAAATTAGAAAGAATTGAAACTGTAACATATATATCAGAAAATTCAAACAATTATAAATACGATTAGAAATAGTTATAGCTATTTGCAATATATTCGGGGTTTGCTATTGTTTCCGTCCATAAATGCATGATACACTAAAAAATAGATGAAAAATACAGGCTATGGCATTGGGATAAAGAAAGGAGACCTACAGATATGGGAGGATTTTTTGGCGTTGCATCAAAAGAAGCATGTAATCTGGATCTTTTATGGAACAGATTATCATTCGCATCTTGGAACCCGCCGCGGAGGTATGGCTACTTACGGAAGTGATGGCTGGAAGAGAGCGATTCATAATATTGAAAATTCGCCGTTCCGTACAAAATTTGAAAAGATGTTGATACAATGAAGGGAAATATTGGAATTGGATGTATTTCAGATTATGATCCACAGCCAATTCTGATCCAGTCGCATCTGGGATGCTTTGGAATTACGACAGTAGGTAAGATCAATAATGCGGATCAGCTGATTCGGAATCTTTATGAAAATGGACATACACATTTTCAGTCTATGACCAATGGACAGATCAATTCTACAGAGCTGGTTGCGGCATTGATCTGTAAAAAGGATTCGTTTGTTGAGGGAATCCGTTATGTGCAGTCAGTAGTTGAAGGCTCGATGACACTTCTGCTTCTGACAGAGAATGGAATTTATGCAGCCAGAGACCTTCTCGGACGTACACCGGTTGTGATCGGAAAGAAAGAAAATGCATACTGCGTTTCCTTTGAAAGCTTTGCATATATCAACCTTGGATACACAGATTACAAAGAGCTGGGACCTGGGGAAATCGTCTACGTGACACCGGAATCTGTGGAGACTGTAAAGTCCTGCATGTGAAAATGATGAGGAATCTGTTCGTTCCTGTGGGTATACTATGGATATCCTACTTCTTCTTATGAAGGAGTTGGTGTAGAGAGATGCGTTACAACTGTGGAAAGCTTTTAGCACAGAGAGATGACCATTCGATCGACGTGGATATTGTTGCAGGAGTTCCGGATTCGGGTATTGCTCATGCGATAGGTTATGCAAATGAATCAGGTATTCCGTATGCAAGACCATTTATCAAATATACTCCGACCTGGCCAAGATCCTTCATGCCGACAACACAGAGTCAGCGTAATCTGATCGCCAGAATGAAACTGATCCCGGTACATAGTCTGATCGAAGACAGGAGCCTGCTGCTGATCGATGATTCTATCGTGCGTGGCACACAGCTCCGTGAGACGACAGAGTTCCTGTATCAGAGTGGCGCAAAAGAAGTGCATGTCCGCCCGGCATGTCCACCGCTTTTGTACGGATGCAAATATTTGAACTTCTCCCGTTCCAAATCAGACCTGGATCTGATCACAAGAAGGATCATCCGTGAATGGGAAGGCGACAATGATGTCAATGTACTGGGTGAATATGCGGATCCGAACAGTGACCGGTATGCAGCAATGCTGGAGGAAATCCGCAAGAGACAGAATTTCACTTCACTTCGTTATCACAGACTGGATGATCTGATCAAATCAATCGGGATTGATGCATGCCAGGTATGTACCTACTGCTTTAACGGTGTAGAATAACAGGTAAATGAAAATATAAAACAGGTGTCCACGTAAGTATATCTTAGTGATATATCCCAGTGGGCACCTGTTTTTGTGTATACGATGAGCCAAGTGCAGATTTGTGCTTGCACAAGGATCTGCATTTGGCGAATGTACATCATCGAGCTGTTAAGCGAGATGATGTACAAAGTATAAGAATCGAGTAGGAGTCAGCCTACTCGATTGTAGTGTGATGATCCAAGTGCATACGGGTGTCTATACTGTCAAATGAAAAATGACAGTATTAAACCTTCTACAAACTGGTCAAGTACATGTGGAAGAAGCTTGTCACTGTATGCGGTGAGAGAATACTTGCCTTTGCATAATGCCCAGTCATAAAGAACAGCACGTTCGTACATTGCATAAATCTTCAGAAGTTCATCGGCAGTACTGGTGCCGTTGAATTCTCCATTTTTCAGTGCAGTGCTGATTGTCTCAGTGAGCCACACAAAATAGTAACGATCGTTTCAAGAAGGGAGCGCTTATCCTTGGTGATCAGCTGGGATGAGTAGAGGGAGGCTAAAAGCCCGACATCGACACTGGTCTCAATCATATGAAATAGTTCATGGTTAAAAAATAACAGCTTGTCATAAGCGGAAAGATCCGATCTACGATTCCTGCAAGCTCTTCATACTTTTCGTCAAACAGATAAGAAAGTGTGTTGAGAAGAGCTTCTTTTCCCTTAAAATAGTGGTAAAAGGTTCCTTTTGAGGTCTTAGAAGCCGAGATGATCTCATCAACAGTGGTCTGTTCATAACCATGCTTGTAGAATAGATTCCACGCGGCTTTTATGATACGGCTTTTGGTGGAACTTCTTTTCTTTGGCATGAAAATTCCCCTCCTTTGAAAATAGTAATCTTTTTTTATTATAGCAGAATGGACATGAAATAACAAGAAAGTAATTTGTTTACAAAAAAAGAAGACAAAGCCATATACATAGCTCTGTCTCCTGAAAGATTATGACTTAACGGCCTACTTTGAAGCCATATTTTAACGGATCATCTGATCGATCACATAAGTAGATTCCCCTGTCAGATAAGCACTTCCGGTAATCTGCGGAATAACGGCATCATAGTCGGCAACCTTTGTAGTGTCTAAGATTACGCCTTTGAACTGAGAGCCGATAAAGCTTTCATATACGAAAGGCTGTCCAACTTTGATCTCACCTTTTTTGTAAAGGGTGGCGAGCTTTGCGCTGGTTCCGGTTCCGCAAGGAGAACGGTCAGCCATATGATCTCCGAAGATAACGACATTACGTTTGTCGCATCCAGGAGTATCGGTAGAGCAGTAAAGCTCTGCGAGGTCGACAGTTGTGATATCAAGTTCCGGATGCTGGATCTCTACTTCGGCATTGACCTTTTCAATCAGCTTCATACCGAAATCGGTAAGCTGTGGGATTGACTGTGGATCTACGTGCCATCCGAACTGTTCGATATCAACAAGTGCGAAGAAGCTTCCGCCGAAAGAAATATCATAGTGAACTTCTCTGCCATCAACTTCTGTTGTGAGGTTTTCTTTGTAAAGGAAAGCCGGTACATTAGTAAGTGTTACATTAAGTACCTTTCCGTTTTTGACTTCTGCTTTGGTACGGATAATTCCTGCAGGAGCATCCAGAACAACTTCTGTATAAGGTTCTACGGCAGGAACAAGTCCTGTTTCGATGATTGCTGTAACCGAACCGATTGTTCCATGACCACACATATTCAGATATTCTCCAGTGTCCATGAAGATCACACCAAAATCAGCTTCCGGGTGGATCGGATCTGTCAGAAGAGCACCAAACATATCATGATGTCCACGTGGCTCAAACATAAGAGCCTGACGGTATTTGTCGTAATGCTTTGCAAGAAAGTTCTTACGTTCGATCATGGTATCCCCTTCAAGCTTCGGGAAACCTGATGTAATGATTCTTGTAAATTCCCCAACTGTATGTGTGTCAATCGCATGGAAAGATGCCTCAAATGCGTCAAGATTCAGTTTTGGATTGATTTCCATTTTTAATATTCCTCCTTAGTTGAAAGACCAGACCAGAGTCTAGTATGCAGTTCAGTTTTCTTTAAAAATATTATGTACGAAAATACTTGAAAAGTCAATGGTAATTTGCTATAATGAATAAGCTTGATTGGAATAATCAATATATGGGGGTAGATGGATAACTGGTGTGTCTCCTGGTCTTCAAAACCAGTGTGGGGCGTTAGGAGCGTCCTGGGTGGGTTCGATTCCCACATGCCCTCGCCAAAAAGAGAGGTTTTTGGGCGAAAAGCCTTAAAAGATAAAGAGAAAAGCTGCTGTATTGTTTTAGGGGAAACAGTACGGTGGCTTTTCTTTTTTGACGTAAATCCTCTAGACCAGAATACTTATAGATAATGCGGATAAGTAAAATGAGAAAAAATAGACAATCTGTAAAAATCAGACAGAACCGATGAAAAAAATAAATAGATTATATATAAAAAAGATATTGAATTTTCAAGTAAAATCATATAGACTATAGTACAGATCAATCACTAGACTAGATTCTAGTATTGAGTCCAACATGAAAAGTGAAAATCTATAAATGCTATTGAAAAAAATATATCTATTTGTTAAACTATAGTCAAATACGCGTAGGACAAGATAAGATATAGATTTCGACGTAGAGGAGAAGGAAGAGAAGAGACATGGCAAACTTACAGATTTTGCTGCGTCAGCATGTAGGAGCTCCTTGTGCACCGGTTGTAAAAGCCGGAGACAGAGTAGAAAAAGGGACTCTGATTGCAACACCGACAGGCTTGGAGCTAATATTTTTTCAAGTGCATATGGTGTGTAGAAGACGTACTGGAAGACCGTATCATCATCAAGCCGGATGAAGAACAGAAGGATGAATATGTAAAGATTCCGGAAGGCAGCAAGCTTGATATGGTAAAGGCGGCAGGTGTTGTCGGAATGGGTGGCGCCGGATTCCCGACAGGTGTAAAACTCGGAACAGATCTGCAGGGAGGATATATCCTTGTAAATGCAGCGGAGTGTGAGCCTGGACTTCGTCATAACATTCAGCAGCTGGAAGATGACTGTGCGAAGTTATCCGCGGAGTAAACACTGCATGGAGATTTCCAATGCATCAAAAGCTATTTTTGCAATTAAGAAGAAAAATGAAAAAGCAGTAAAGGCACTGCGCGAGGCATTAAAAGATGAAGAGGCGATCACGATCCACTTACTTCCGGATATTTATCCGATGGGAGAAGAACGTGCGGTTGTAAGAGAATGTCTTGGAATCGAACTGAATACAACACAGCTTCCGTCAGCAGCGAATGCAATTGTCTGTAATGTAGAAACTCTTGCAAGAGTTGCGGAAGCAATTGAAGAGAGAAAGCCATGCTTTTCTAAGAACCTTACTGTTATCGGTAAGATCAATGGCGGTAATGAGCCACATGTATTTATGGATGTACCGGTCGGCACAAGCGTTGGGGAAATGATCGAACGTGCCGGCGGTATTGATGGTGTATATGGGGAAATCATCATGGGTGGTCCATTTACCGGACATGCTACTACAGAGGATGCACCGATCACAAAGACAACCGGTGGAATCATTGTTACAATTGATTTCCCGGATCTTCATGGTGCAAGTGTAGGTCTTTTGGTATGTGCCTGCGGTGGTAGCGAAGAACGTATGAGAGATATTTGTCAGAAGATGAATGGTGTAGTGAAATCAGTAGCCAGATGTAAACAGGCAATTGAAAACAAAACCGGGAGCTCCGCTTAAATGCGAAAGACCTGGAAACTGTCCTGGACAGGCTAAGAATAATATCCAGTTCAAGAAGGATGGATGCGAGTACATTATTATTGGTAACTGCTCAGACTGTTCAAATACAGTAATGGGATCAGCACCGAAGATGGGACTTAAGGTATTCCACCAGACAGACCATGTAATGCGTACGATCGGACATCCACTTTACAGATATCTGCGCGTTTCAAAGCAGGTAGAACAGTTACCGGAAGGTAAATAGATAAGTTGATACCTCACTTCGGTGAGTGTATAAATAGTTAATTGAGTTATTGTTAAATTAACAAGGAGGAAATTATTATGTCAATTACAGCGGAAACCGCAAAAGAACATGCAAAGATCCTGCAGTATTATGCTGTAGAGCAGAAGGCGGCATTACAATCCAGGCTGCAAACCTTGAAGATCCGGCTATCTTTGATGATCTGGTAGATTCAGGACTTCTGAAACTTGATGGAACACTTACGATCGAACAGGTACTTGGAGCAAAGCTTGTTAAGACCTGCGATTCTCTTACACCACTTACAGCTGATCTTGTTGAAGGCGCAAAAGCACCTGCAGCAGAGGAAGCACCGGCTGAAGAAGCAAAAGAAGAAGTGAAAGAAGAAGCACCAGCAGTTACTGCAAATCCTACAGCAAGTGTACAGAAAGTTGGCGGCGTGTTAAAAATCCACATTGGAGAAGGCAAAGATATCGATATCGAAATGCCGATGGGTTTTAATAACGGTGTTGCAGTAGCGGAAGTACCGGCAGAGGTAGAATTACCGGCAGGCGTGGTTTCAGGCGCAACACCGACAAAAGAGCTGGAACCGAAAGTCGTAAGAAGCGTTACCAGAAAGCATTATAAAATTACAGAAGTAAAGCGTGGACCGGAGACAAAGATCGAAGGAACAACTCTTTACATCCGAGAAGGAATTGAAGAAGAAGCAGTTGCTTCACAGGAACTGGTTCATCAGTTAAAGATTGATATCATTACACCGGATCAGTACCATACTTATTCTAATACAATCATGGACGTACAGCCGATCGCTACAAAAGAGGGCGAAGACGAAATCGGTACAGGTACAACAAGAGTACTTGATGGCGTTATCATGATGGTTACCGGAACAGACGACAATGGTGTTCAGATTGGTGAATTCGGTTCTTCCGAAGGATACCTGGATGAAAATATCATGTGGGGACGTCCGGGAGCTCCTGATAAAGGTGAGATCTTCATCAAGACAGAAGTTATCATCAAAGAAGGAACCAACATGGAAAGACCTGGCCCGCTTGCTGCACATTCTGCAACAGACGTGATCACACAGGAAATCCGTGAAGCTCTGAAGAAAGTAGAAGACGAAAGCCTTGTAGTAGATACAGAGACATTCAATCAGGTAAGAAGACCTGGTAAGAAGAAAGTCGTTATCGTAAAAGAAATCATGGGACAGGGTGCTATGCATGACAACCTGATTCTTCCTGTGGAACCAGTCGGAGTACTTGGTGCAAGACCAAACGTTGACCTTGGAAACGTACCGATCATGGCATCTCCACTGGAAGTACTTGACGGATGTATCCATGCACTTACCTGTATCGGACCTGCATCAAAAGAAATGTCAAGACATTACTGGAGAGAACCACTGGTTCTTGAAACTCTCCATGATGAAGAAGTTGACCTTTGCGGTGTTATCTTTGTAGGTAGTCCACAGATCAATACAGAGAAATTCTATGTATCAAAACGTGTTGGTATGATGGTAGAAGCTCTTGATGTTGATGGTGCATTTGTTACAACAGAAGGATTTGGTAACAACCACATCGATTTCGCAAGTCATATCGAACAGATCGGTATGAGAGGAATTCCGGTTGTTGGTCTTTCATTCTGCGCAGTACAGGGAGCACTTGTAGTTGGAAACAAATACATGCAGTACATGGTAGATAACAACAAATCTGAATCAGGAATCGAGAACGAAGTTCTTGCCTGCAACACGCTTTGCCAAGAAGAAGCAATCCGTGCACTTGCTATGCTGAAAGCTGGAATGGCTGGAGAAGAAGTGAAGAAGGCAGAAAGAAAATGGAATCCGAATGTAAAAGCAAATAACATCGAACTGATTTCAAAGACTATGGACAGAACAATTGAATTGGTTAAGAACGAGCAGTCACTGCCGATGAGCCAGAAGAGAAAAGAAAAATACGATTAAGGTGAATGACTATGAAATATGGCGATAAGATCATCTATATGGAAGGCGTAATCGTAGAGATCCATGATGGATGTGTTGGAATCGATTTGAAGGGACGATTAGGTTATCTGAAAATCCCGATGAGAATGCTGATTACGGATTATCCATTAGTGGTAGGACAGGAAGTTGGATGGAATATGAGTTTTGTCGAACAGCTTGGACCGGACGCCAATGAAAAATATGTTAGTAACCTGCAGACGTATCAGAGACGTCAGGAAGAAATGAAGTCTCATAAGAAGAATGATGAAGTGTAATTATATCAGGAGGAAATAGACATGAGTTTGACCGTTGTTAAAGGACTTCAGTCAGAAATCTTTGTTCCGGTAACTCCGCCGCCAGTATGGGCTCCGGTGAAAAAAGAACTGAAGGATATGACAATTGCCCTCGCCACAGCAGCAGGTGTGCACCACAAGGATCAGAAGAGATTCAACCTTGCCGGTGACTTTACCTGGAGAAAAATAACAGATAAAATGCCGTCAGATGAATTAATGGTATCTCACGGTGGATATGACAACAGTGATGTAAACAAAGACATCAACTGTATGTTCCCGATTGACCGTATCCATGAGCTTGCTAAAGAAGGATTTATCAAAGCATGTGCACCGGTACATGCCGGATTCATGGGGGGTGGCGGAAACCAGGAAAAATTCAAACATGAAACTGGTCCTGCCATTGCAAAGATGTTTGTAGAGGAAGGCGTAGACGCAGTTATCCTCACCGCTGGTTGAGGTACTTGCCACCGCTCTGCAGTTCTGGTGCAGAGAGCGATTGAAGCCGCAGGAATTCCTACAATTATTATTGCTGCGCTTCCGCCGGTTGTTCGTCAGACCGGTACCCCGCGTGCGGTTGCTCCGCGTGTTCCTATGGGAGCTAACGCTGGTGAACCACACAACGTTGAGATGCAGACAGGCATCGTAAAAGCAACTCTGGAACAGCTCGTGAAGCTGGATACTCCAGGAAAAGTTGTTCCGCTGCCGTTTGAATATGTAGCGAAGTATAATCAAATAGGTAAAAGGGACATCCCCGGCAGGATTGGGGCGAAAGCTCTGATTTGCCGGAGATGTCCTTTTTATTTAACTGGATATTTTGATAAAATTTCCTGTTAGATAAAAGGTGCTATGTGCCTCAAATGTGCCAGGGCGCATTTGGGTTCAATTTAGAATTGAGGATGATTATATGGAGAAAGAAATAGATCTGCGCCGGCTTGTGATCAAAGCTTTCCATATTACTGAGGTGGAAGAAGGCGGAGGAAATAAAGTGACAGCATCTGGAAAGATGACGATCGAGAAGAAAATACTGGATGAAATTTTACCGAAATATCCACAGCTTTCCAAATTAGATGTACAGATTATAAGACCGGGAGACATGACTGTTATACCAATACGATGATGGATATCATTCCGATATCGACCAAAGTACTTGGAAAGATTGGGGACGGGATTACGCATACGCTCACCGGCGTTTATGTAATCCTTACCGGTGTAGATGAAAACGGAAAACAGGCACACGAATTTGGGTCCAGTGAAGGCAATCTGAAAGAGAAGCTGTATCTGAACCGTGCGGGTACTCCGGGGGATGATGATTATATTGTGTCATTTGATGTTGTTCTGAAACCTGGAATGGGACAGGAAAGAGAAGGTGTACTTGCAGCCCACCATGCCTGTGACGAGTTTATCCAGATTTTCCGGGAACAGATGAAGAAGTTCAGGGGCGATCTCTGCACAGAGAGACATGAGTACCATGATGTGGTTCGCCCAGGGAAAAAACGTGTTTTGATCGTAAAACAGGTTGCCGGACAGGGTGCGATGTACGATACTTCGTTATTTGCAAAAGAGCCTTCGGGAACTGAAAACGGTCGCTCGATCATTGATATGGGAAATATGCCGGTGATCGTTACACCAAACGAATATCGTGACGGAATTATCCGTTCTATGCAATAGGAGGTGCGATTATGGGAATTGGACCATCGACAAAGGAAACATCACTGCACCATTCAGGGATCCTCTTCTTGATGTGGTATCATCGGATGAAGATCTGGATCTGATGGGAATCATAATTGTTGGAACGCCGGATGATAATACAGATAAATTGCTTGTTGGAACCCGTGCGGCAGTATGGGCGGAAGCTATGCGGGCAGACGGAGTTATCCTGTCGTCCGATGGATGGGGAAACAGTGACGTAGATTTCGCAAATACGGCTGAACAGATGGAAATCAGAGGAATTCCGGTAACCGGGCTGAAATTCAGTGGTACAGTTGGCCAGTTTGTGGTAGAAAATGATCATCTGGGAGAAATTCTGGATATCAATAAAAGTGAAGAGGGCATTGAGACAGATGTACTCGGAGAAAATAATGTGACGGAGCTGGATGCGAAAAAGGTTACTGCAATGCTGAAGCTGAAAATGCGGAAAAATGAGAAGCGTTAAGGTTTTGAAATTTGAAGAAAACTGTCAAAGTAAAGCTGGCAGGGAAAGAAGATATAGAAAAGTCCTGTTGAGAATCCGGATTCGATATTCGGATTCTGACAGGACTTTTGCTGTGTGCGCCTAGCGGCGCACGTTTCTAACGGGTTAAGTCCCGAATCCACCCGGTAGTGGGAAGGATATAGCCGAAGGCAAGGGTGTCCATCGTGAGGTGGAATCTGAAGGAAGCCGGATGTGAGGAAAAAAAATACTAACTTACGGGCAAATCTC
>ENA-OQCS01001317-OQCS01001317.1-human-gut-metagenome-genome-assembly--contig:-NODE-1317-length-12931-cov-5.499453_pt1 | contig 12931 bp, 13 predicted proteins | sample MGYA00242757_ERZ504575 | MGnify/ENA primary metagenome ERZ504575 (study PRJEB26092, sample SAMD00036297) | human gut metagenome | host: Homo sapiens | study: EMG produced TPA metagenomics assembly of...
TTTATTTATTTTTAATATACTATATCTATTTCATGTTTTCAATACTCATTTTGTTTAATTGCACAACAATCACACATCATGCAATCCTACTATCTTCAATCCATCTTTTCTCCACGATCAACCTATGTTAAACTAATTATATAACAATTATTCAACGACATATTACATAAACCAAAAGGAATCCTAACACATGACTTTAGAAGAAGAATATCGTCTATCCTGCTATGAGGAACTGACGACTCTTGGAAATCACAATCATATATTTTTAATCAAACACAAGTTGTCTGGTGAAATTTTCGTTAAGAAGTTTTATCCAGATTTTCTTTGGATGTTTATAAACAGTTGAGGGACTTACAAATCTCCGGAATTCCAAAAATTCATGACCTGATCCTTGAAAATAATTCTTTGATTCTGATCGAAGATTATATTCATGGACAAACTTTGGAACAGCTGCTTGAGGAACAGACAACACTGGTCTATTCGGATGCTCTTGCGATCATGCGTAAGCTTTGTGATGTGTTAAAATCACTTCATACTCTGACTCCTCCAATCATTCATCGTGATCTGAAATTGTCGAATATCATTTTGACCAGTGAAAATCTTGTCTATATCGTGGATTTCGATACTGCCAGATATTATGAATCTGGGCAGGAACAAGATACCGAATTGCTTGGGACCAAAGAATATGCCCCTCCAGAACAGTATGGATTTGGGCAGTCTGATGCCCGATCTGATATTTATGCATTGGGGATTATTTTTAACCGCTTATTGACAGGAGAATATCCAAAACATCAATTGGCAGATGACAGATATCGTTCCGTCATTTCAAAATGTATTCGATGGAATCCTGAGGAACGTTTCCAGACGGTTGAGGAACTTAAGACAGCTTTACACGATAATATTTCCTCTGATATTGGAAAACCTGGATTTACGCTTTCTTCGATACATTCTGATATTCCAGGATTTCGTACTGGAAAGCTGTGGAAAATGATCTTGGCATTCTTCGGGTATCTCTCTTTTCTTTACTGTAGTATGACTTCAGATTTCACAAATGCAAAAACCGGACTTCCTCTAACTGGGCTACAACTATGGCATGAACGTTTTTTTGTATTTCTGATGTTACTCAGCCTTATTTTTTATAATTTTAACTACAAAAATATCCGAACCAGATCTTTTCTGGGTCATTCTCTCCCTTTTGTACTTCGAATTGTTCTACAGTGTCTGATTTCTTTGGGGATTTTGGTCATTCTTATGATCTTTATGCTGCTGATCGAAGAAATCATATGGTAGGTTCTTTATCGCTCACAGTAAAAATTTACGCTGTCAGCGAAACATTTCTATATGAATATTTGCTACTCTTATTATTGTTCATATAGAAGGGAGGAATTAAATATGAAAACTTGGAAATTAGTTTCTGGAATCATCTCAATTGTACTTTTTGCTTTTGTTATGTTTCAGTCTTGTGCTGCTGGAATTTCAAATTCTTTAGCAGAAAATGGGGAAAGTGGCGGTTCTGCCGGATTGATCGTTGCGATCATTTTATTGGCTGGTGGAATTGTTTCTATTGCTACAAGAAATGGTTCAAAGGGCGGTAATATCGCACTGATCGTTTTATTTGCACTTGGTGCACTTTGCGGATTTACTATGGCAGGAAGTTATGCAGATTTAAATGTATGGGCTGCCTGGTGTCTGATCTGTGCTGTATTTGCAGCAGTTTCCTTAAAGAAGGGGCAATGATCGTTTATTATAAGCACAAAGAGAGAAAGGATATTTACATATGCAGGATCAATTAACTGATCATTTAGATCAACAATTAAAATCTACTTCTTTGGAGAATTTTTCGAATTATCTTAAGAATCTTCAGCAGTTACCAAGCCTGCAGGATTTTTTCTCTGTTTATATTGCAAAGCATGACCTGAAAATTTCGCAGATCATCAAAAACAGTGGGATATCACAAAGCTATGCCCATGAAATCTTAAATGGAACGAAACCTCATCCTTCCAGAGATTATCTGCTGGCTTTGTGTCTTGGGGCTCATATGGATCTAAAAACCACGCAACATGCTCTGCGAATCGCACAACTCGGTGAACTTTATGCAAAAGTTCCAAGAGATGCAGCGATCATGATGCATATCAATAATGAAAAATGGAATCTCATTGATATTAATATCTTTCTGGAAGAACATGGTCTTACTGTGATTTCACTTTCAAAGAAAATTTCATAAATAATAGCAAAAAGATCAGCTGTAAAACTTTCTACAGCTGATCTTTTTTATATTTTCTTCGTTATATGATGTAAGTGTCAAAAGTATAAATTGCGTTTGTGCTTGCACAAATAAGCAATTTATACTTATTGACACTCTCATCATTATATGAAATTATCTTTTTTCAACACCTAAAGTAACTTTCTCACCATTGATGTTCCATTCTTTTTCATATCCAGCAACTTCTCCGGCTTTCACTTCATCTGCTAAAACGTCTCCAGCGATCGCTGCTTCGTTTCTTCCGATGATGTCTGCGGCTTTGTCTGATCCTTTGTAAGAGAATGTGATATGATCTGTTACTTCGAATCCTGCTTCTTTTCTCATAGACTGAATCTTGCTGACTACTTCACGGACGAATCCTTCTTCTAACAGTTCTTCGGATAAGTTTGTATCAAGTACAACTGTCACTCCGTTGTCTGCTTCTGTTACGAATCCTTCCTGTTTTACCATTTCGATCAACAGATCTTCTTCTGCTAATTCTACTGATGTTCCATCAACTTCAAATGTTAATACTCCCTTAGAGTCTAACTGAGCTTTCGCTTCATTTCCATCAACTGCTGCTAAGTAGTTTCTGATTCCTCCAACTAATTTGCCATATTTTGGTCCTACAGTCTTTAACTGTGGTTTGAAGTTGTATGTTGTGAAGTTTGATACGTCATCTGTAAATGTGATATTCTTCACATTTAACTCGTCTAAGATGATCGCTTCGTCATAATCTGGCAGAGATGCTTCTGCTTTTACATACATCTGTCCGATTGGCTGACGGTTCTTGATTGCTGCTCCATTACGGCATGCACGTCCTAATACGACGATCTTTAAGACGAGATCCATATCTGCTTCTAATTTCTCATCTACCTGTTCTGCATTGTATACAGGGAAGTCGCATAAGTGGATACTTTCTTTTGCAGATGCATCAACACTTCTTACGATGTTCTGGTAAATCTCTTCTGTCATGAATGGGATCATTGGAGCTGCTGCTTTACATACAGTAACTAATGCTGTGTATAAAGTCATATATGCATTTACCTTATCCTGTTCCATTCCTTTTGCCCAGAAACGGTCACGGCAGCGTCTTACATACCAGTTACTCATATCATCTACAAATTCCTGTAATGCTCTTGCAGCTTCTGGGATTCTGTAGTTTCCTAAGTTATCATCCACAGATTTGACCATTGTGTTCATCTTAGATAACAGCCATTTATCCATTACAGATAACTTGTCATATTCTAACGCATGTTTTGTTGGATCAAACTGGTCGATCTCAGCGTATAATGTGTAGAATGCATAAGTATTCCATAATGTTCCCATGAATTTACGCTGTCCTTCTGTAACGGCTTTTGCATGGAAACGGTTTGGCAGCCATGGGGCACTATTTGTATAGAAATACCAACGGATCGCATCTGCTCCATGCTCTTCTAATGCATCGAATGGATCAACTGCATTTCCTTTGGACTTACTCATCTTCTGTCCGTTTTCATCCTGAACGTGTCCTAATACGACAACGTTTTTATATGGTGCTTTATTAAATAATAAAGTTGAAATTGCCATTAAGGAGTAGAACCATCCACGAGTCTGGTCTACAGCTTCTGAGATAAAGTTTGCTGGGAAGTTATCTTCAAAGATCTCTTTATTCTCAAATGGGTAATGCCACTGTGCGAAAGGCATAGATCCTGAATCGAACCAACAGTCGATTACTTCTTCTACACGATGCATTGGTTTTCCACAGTGTGGACACTTAATTGTTACCTGATCGATATATGGGCGGTGAAGCTCGATATCATCTGGACAGTTATCGGACATGCTCTTTAATTCTTCAATAGATCCGATAGAATGCTGATGTCCACATTCACATTCCCAGATATTTAATGGAGTCCCCCAATAACGGTTTCTTGAGATTCCCCAATCCTGTACGTTCTCTAACCAGTCACCAAAACGTCCTTTACCGATGCTCTTTGGTACCCAGTTAACTGTATTGTTATTTGCGATCAGCTGATCTTTTACGTCTGTCATCTTGATGAACCAAGATTCTCTTGCATAGTAGATCAGTGGTGTATCACAACGCCAGCAATGTGGATAGCTATGCTCGAATTTAGGTGCATCGTATAATAATCCACGAGCATCTAAGTCTTTTAATACTTCTGGATCTGCTTTCTTAACGAATAATCCGGCAAATGGTGTTTCTTCTGACATATTACCGCGTTCGTCTACTAACTGTACAAAAGGCATCTCATATTTGCGTCCGACTTTCGCATCGTCTTCACCAAATGCTGGTGCGATATGAACGATACCTGTACCATCTGTTAATGTTACATATCCATCACATGTTACATAGAATGCTTTCTTGTGCTGTTTCTCTGCAACTTTTGCTGCACAGTCATATAATGGTTCGTATTCTTTGTATTCTAAATCTTTTCCTTTGTATGTTTCTAAGACTTCATATGCAGGTGTTCCTGCTTCTTCGTCTGCTAATCTTCCAAGAACTGTATCAAGCAGTGCTTCTGCCATATAGTATACATATCCATCTGCAGCTTTTACTTTTGCGTATGTTTCTTCTGGGTTTACGCAAAGACCGATATTAGATGGAAGTGTCCATGGTGTTGTTGTCCATGCAAGGAAATATGCATCTTCATCTACTAATTTAAAGCGAACGATCGCTGAACGTTCTTTGACATCTTTGTATCCCTGTGCCACTTCCTGTGCGGATAATGGTGTTCCACAACGTGGGCAGTAAGGTACGATCTTAAATCCTTTGTAAAGTAATCCTTTATCCCAGATCTGTTTTAATGCCCACCATACAGATTCGATAAAGTTATTATCATATGTGATGTATGGGTTCTCCATATCAGCCCAGAAACCTACTGTATCTGAGAAATCTTCCCACATACCTTTGTATTTCCAAACGCTTTCTTTACATTTCTTGATGAATGGTTCCATACCGTATTCTTCGATCTGTTCTTTTCCATCAAGACCTAACATCTTCTCAACTTCAAGTTCGACTGGAAGTCCGTGTGTATCCCATCCAGCTTTACGAATGATCTTATGACCTTTCATTGTCTGGTAACGAGGGATCATATCTTTGATAACACGAGTTAAAACGTGTCCGATATGTGGTTTACCATTGGCTGTTGGTGGTCCGTCATAGAATGTATATGTCGGATCGTCTTTTCTTTCTTCGATACTCTTTTCAAAAATTTCGTTTTCTTTCCAGAACTTTACGGTCTCTTTCTCGCGATCAACAAAGTTCATGTCAGATGATACTTTCTTGTACATCTTCATCTCTCCTTTTACTTCTTAGAAAATCTAATGAAATAGGAAATAAAAAAGGTGCCGTCCTAAAAATAGGACAACACCGTTGCTTCTAAACCACCTATTTCACATACTATCATATGTTATCCCGTTAACGGAGGATACCGGCACAGCTTACTATCTTCAGCCTGCAGCTTGGGAGTGATCTTCCTTCTTATCTTACTAACACCCGGCTTCCACCGCCCCGGACTCGCTCATGCGTTCATGATAGAAGTACTGTCTCCTTCTTCGCTTTTATCATACGAAACTATCTTAACACTACAAATAGCAGTTCGTCAATATTGAATTGTATTTTTTGATTTTCCATAATTCAAGTTTTATAATATTTTTCCCTCTCTATTTTTTCTACTTCTATATCTATCATGCTTCATAATATTCTTTATTCCGTAAATACAAGTTTCGTTAATTCATTTCCCTTTTTATAAATATAAAGATTCAAACATCCATATTTTTCTATATTTTTAATCTGTTTATTCCATTCGCTTTTTGGAATCTTATTTACTGTGTCATCATTCATATATACTCTAAAATTTTTTGAAATTTTATATGATCTTTTTTTTGAAGCATATCTCTTTACTGTCTCTCCTTTATTATTAAGCAATTTAAAAGATCCCTTTATCACACATTTTCCTTTTGCTATTTTTACACTTGTTATTCTTGGAGATGTTTTAACTACTCTCGAAAATGTTGCATTATAAATTTTTACATTACTTTTTTTCTTTTTTACAGCTTTTTTATAACAAAATTTGATTTTGTATTTACCTTTCATTGGTGGTCTTTGTACATATACCATGGTACTTATTTCATCGCCTTTTTTTACTCTCTTCTTTTTTGTTCTAACCGTTTTGTTTTGACTAAAAATTCTTGGAATAAAAAAACCTGTTCCCTGATATTCACTTAAAGTATCTACCTTTGTATAATCTCCTGTTGAACTATAGTCAATATAAAGAGTCCCATCTTCTGGAACTTTTAATTCATAAGTTGTACTATGGTATCCATCCACTTTTCCTGAATATTGCTTATTAAACTTGGCTTTCTTTTCTTTTGCAGCAACTGATTTAATTCCAACTGTCACAACCATGAATGATAACAAAAAACAATACACAACCATTAACCATTTTTTCTCATCAACATATCTTTTCTCCTTTTCTCAACAATCTTAGAACTTGTTATAATCTTTCTTTATACGCTCTTCTTATAGGAATAATTGGTAAAAACACTAATACTCCGATTATAAGAATAAATACTCCTATAAACATTGCGAAATCCAGTGGGAAAGGAAATATATCCCAAGCCCATCCTGCAGCCTTTGAGGCCATTTCAGCCGCTGTTCTAAATCCACCTAAAAGATATGAAACTAATGCTCCCAAAGTTCCAAAAAACATTAACACCATTCCCATCTCCGTATGCGTTCCTACCATCCATGATATCACTGACATTATTGTTGCTGCTATCGCAATATACTGTGCAATTTTTAATCTTTTCATAATAAATCTTCCTTTCTTTTCCTCCGTATTTCCATCATCGTTTTTGCTGATGAACTTATAATACATGAAATTTGATTTATCATTTTCAGACAAAGTTTACATTATTCCATAATGTATTCCTATAATCAAAATAAGCAAATTGATTACATTTAATATCATATGTGGTATTTTGCTTTTCACATATAAATTTTTATATTCTTTATAACCTGATTCTACTTTTCTTTTTAACATTTCAAATACATTTTTAAATGTTCGTTCAATACCGATCCAATCAAAACGTTTGTTAAAATCATTGGAAAATTGTGTAACAAAAAATGCACCTGCTAATGCTGGTAAAACGTATATTATAAACAAAAATACTACAATTGTTAATGACAACAAGAAAATCTCAAATCCATTTTGTGTAGTTAATCCAAAATAATTGTTTAATATGACATTTCTTGTCGACTCACTTAATAAATCTTTTATCGCAAACAAATCTTCCATTTGCAGTGCCTCTGCAAATATTTTGTTAAAAATTGTTACCAAAAGCAGGAAAAGCGGTATGCGTAGTTTATGTAAATTTGTAAAAATAATCTTCGATACTTTAAAAACAAAATAAACAGTTAGAATTGGCCAGTACATTAGCCAATATAATATATCTGCCTGTATCATTCTTCTTTTATTATGTTCAATTCCAAACTTATCATATACTTTTTGTTTTAATTCATTAGATGTTTTTTTGGTATTTGCCTTTTTAATTAATTTTTTAATTCCATCATTTGAAATTCCAAAATTATCATACATAATCAAATAATAATTAAGTATAAAATCCGTTTCATCTACAAATGCATAATTTGTATTTGCAACCTCTAATAATTTTTTTATTGTGTTAGGTTTCATATCTACAAATGCATACATATATGGTGTAAACTCTGAATATTTAAATAATAATTTAAATTCTAAAATATTATCTATTACATCTTTTTCTTGAATCAAAGCATTTAAATTATTGTATAAATCTACTAATGGTATATATTCAGATCCTCTTTCCTGTCGAATAGCAAATATATCTTTCGCTGTAAATTCAAATAAATTTTTAATCTCTTCACTTGTATTTATCTTGTCAATTCTCAAGAAATCATACAAGCTCTTTTTTAATAGAGGATATCTTCTTGTAATCTCATTACTCATTAACACCTGTTCGTATTTTTCAAAACATTTTTTTACTTTCAAAATAGTAGATTCACTAAATAAATTTACAACCAATACATTTGATTTATTTTTATTCGTTGTTTTTCCCTCAGAACCATTCTCTGAATAGTTTTCTTCCTTTCCCAAATCTTTTACTTTAAAATCTTCTTTTAACATTTGAAGAATGGCCTTTTTATTTCGACCTTCTTCTTTTTGAAAATACTTGAAGAAAAATTCTACATCTCTTTTTTTATTTTTTCGTTGATCCAACTAATTCAAAATATGATTTGCAAATGCAATGCTTCCTTGAGAATTACTTTTATTTCCCGTCCCTCCTTTATTATTTCCATAAAAACGACATACTTCTTTTCTTAATTTCTTATTTCTAAGAATTCCTTCATAATTTTCTGCTTGTGCCAAACGATTTTTATCTCTCTGTGCAATTCTCTCGTTTGATCCGTTAGCACTCATTATCCATTTTTTTCTCGTTTTTTCAATTGATTCCTCAATTTCATCATCCGTTAAATTTGGATTTGCTATGCCATATAATTTAAATACATTTTCTTTCTCAATGTCTATATTATATTGCTGTAAAATCCTGTTACGTAAATCTAACATCTTTTGCTCCTAACATCTTTTGCTCCTAACATTTTTCTACGTATTTAAATATTAAATTAATACTCGAAACATATCCCTTTTCAAATATCCATGCCATTTTTTCTAATATCATTGCTGTAACACTTATTAAACATTGTACACAAACCATTATTATTCCAATTATGATTTCTCCAATCATTCCAAATAATGCAAAGATTATACAAATTGTAATGATCAATTCAATAACATAAGCTATTACATCCATTAATCCTCCGTTCAAGATTCCATGAATAATAGCATATAATAAATACAGACCTACCATTCCTACAACCATGATCAATCCTACAACGATTATCTGCTCGATTGCTGTGATTGCTCCTTCCAAGCAAGAAACTAATGCTTTAAAAAATGTTCCAACAACAAAGAAAATAATCGCCATTACACAAGCCCAAAATATTATGATTATTGCCATAGTGTTCTCCTCTATTCTATATTTGTATCTAACATTCTCTTTTCTACTTTTTCAAGAGTATCCCCTGTCATCTGATTTGACAATTCAAATGTTGTATTTAATTTTGAATGATACAATTGTTCTTCTGCTATAATATGTAAAATTCCTGAATTATCTAATGCCATTGTTTGTACAATTTTAGTTCCCTTCGGAACAGTTCTATTAAAACTCATATGAATTGTTGTAATTGGCTCCTTATCTTCAACATCTATTACCCCATCAGTACTACGACTTTCATAAATTTTTAGATCTACACCATCCTGATCATCATATAGTGTCATAAACGTTTTTGTTTCCTTTGCTGGCAACTTTTCATTTATCATTAACATATTGGTAATTTTATACTTATGATCCTCATCAAATGCACCCACTCCATATGTCCTTGACAAAACATTTGTTATATTAATTCGCATTTCTCCAAAATTTTGACTAAGTGCTGCATATTCTTGATCTAACTTTCCATCTACTATATTTTCTTCTTCAATTTCTTTTATTGTTTTTCCAGATTCCTGTGCTTTTGTCTCGACAAATTCTTTATATTGTTTTTCATTATTCGCATATATTGCAGCACCTTTTGCAACCGCTTCATCTGGATCTGCAAGTATTGGTGTTACATGATAATCATTTTCTATCATTTTAGATATCTGAGGCATTCTTGATGACCCACCTACCAATAATACTTTATCTATTCTTGAAATTGGATATCCCTGTTTTGCAGCTGTATTCAATACATCATCTAATAAATTTTTGGTCCTATTTAATAAATCTTTTGTCAGCTCCTCATATGTATCTCTTGTTAATTCTTCACGAAATCTTCCTGCTGGTCCATTTACCATAATTCGTACTTTTTCTCTTGTTGTTAATGCTTTTTTCCATGTTTCTACATCAACATATAATGCAGCTACAGTTTCCGGATCTTCAGATAAATCTTCTCCTGTTTCTTCTTCATATCTTTGCATCACATAGTCCATGAAACATTCATCCCAGTCTTTTCCACCTAATTGATCATCTCCACCTGTACAAACAACAGAAATTTCATTACCAGAAATATTCATTACCGTAATATCAAAAGTTCCTCCTCCAAGATCATAAACAAGAACTGTTTCTTCTTTTTGATTCCCAGAAACACCGTAACTAATTGCTGCTGCCGTTGGTTCATTAATAATATTCAATACATTCAACCTGCAAGCTCACCTGCTGTCTTTGTTGCTTGTCTCTCATTCATTCCAAAATAAGCCGGACAGGTAATTACAACATCCTTTATTTCTTGCCCTTCTTCAATAACTCCTGTCTGTATCAATTCATCATTTGCATCATTTACAATCTTCTTTAATATCCAAGCTGAAATTTCTGGTGCATGATATTCTTTCCCATCTAATATCACACAATCTTGTTCTTTCCCCATTTTTCTTTTAATGAATTGAACTGTTCTCTCTGGTTCTATTTCAATTGAACGTTTTGCTTCATTTCCAATGATAATATTACTTTCTGATTCCACCATTGCAACAGAAGGTGTTGTATGCTCCCCTTCACTATTTTTCAACACTATCGGCTTTCCATATTCATCAATATATGCAATACAAGAATATGTTGTTCCTAAATCAATTCCAAATACTTTTCCCATAATTAATTTTCTCCCTTTTCTTTGTATTTATAAACAACTACTTTTTCAGGAATTAATATTTTTTCCCCTTTTTTGTAGCCTTCTTCTACACTTTGTTTGATCTTTTTATCATTTTCAATCTCATTTGTGAGTTCTGTTTTTGCTTGATGGATTGCTGCATCAAACATATCTCCTTCTCTTGTTTCATACACATCGATATTCTGTTGTTCCAGAAGGTCCAATAGATCCTCATAAATGTAAATGTATTCCCGTTTTATATCTTCTTTTGACATTCCCTCCCATTGTTCAGAATATATCTGTCTTTTCATATCTTTACGAACTTTTATGATTGCTTTCATCACTTGTTCAATAAATCTATCTGCACTCTCTTGTTTATAATATTCTAGTTCTTTATGTAGCTTATCTATCATCTGATCTTTTACATCTATTTGTTTTTTAATCATCTGATCTACCATCTGACATTGTTCTTCTGTATTCAATAAAATTCTTGTTAACTCGTCCATTTCTTGCTCGTTTAATTTATCCATAATTCTTCCTCATAAAGTCTATATTTCTTCATCTTCATATCTTATCAAAATTCTTTCCCTGATCACCCATAAGGTACAAAATATGAACCCTGTCATTCCTACCATTTTTAAATCTATAACTCCTGTACCAAATATTTTATTACAGATTATATGAACTATTGAATGATTATAATTTGGTATCATCCATAGTGAACCAAAGAACAGCTCTATAATCATCCAATAAATACCTTTTTTATATAGTATTTTCCCCATCCTACGATCATCCGATGTAAGGATTAAATATTGATATAAAAGTACACCCCCTAACAATATGCAAATCACAGGAATCCATTTATACTTTGTATCAATAAATATGTATTGTGTATTTATTTGTTGAAACATTGATGTTACATTTATAAGCATCGCTCCTACCGACAAACAAATCATAATTATGCCTTGAACAGTTAATATCAAAAATAAGAAAATAAAATATTTTTTCAAACTAATTCCATTTAAGCTCAATAAATATATCCCCATACAAAAAATCATAAAATTAAGCATTCTTGTCTTCTTATTTGATACATGTCTTACTCCTGTTATCAAGCAACATATCAAAAATATATATTCCATGTTTGTAAATTTCACTACAACATTAGGCATAACCATCAATTTTAAAGTAATTAGCCCTATTGCAGATAATAATAACCCCAACGCTAGAGATGCTGTCTTATGTTTCTTTTTATAATAAAAATTTTTACCTGTCATAAGATTTTCAATATCTAATAACATTTCTTCCATTGTCTGATATCGTTTGTCGGCATCATACATACATGCTTTTGATATTATATGATAAAATTCCTCTGAAATTTTGTTTTCTGGGTATGGTACTATGTATCCTTGATCATATTGTGTTTCAGAATTTGCATAATACCTTCGGATTCTGGAAATTTTAAGTTATTCATAATGACATATAGCATCATTCCAAAAGAATAAATATCTGCCGTGTTATCATATTTATCATCTGTTAACCGAACTTCTGGTGCTACATAACCTTGTGTAAATACAATCGTTGCTGCAAACCCATCTTCTGTTTTTTTAGCTGTCCCAAAATCCCCTAATTTATATTGTTGTTTCTGTTTTGAATAAAATACATTTTCTAATTTAACATCTCTATGTAATATATTTTTATCATGTGCTTTTTTTAATGCTGTTCCTATATCATATGCAAGTTTTAATACTTCACGTTCGTCTCCTGCTCCCAATTTATCTGGAATCATCTGTGTGTTATGTTCTTTTGTTTTTTGAATAATTGAAGGAATTCTTTCCATTAAGATAAATCTTAAATTAATCATCTGATTTTGTGTCTTTTCTGGTTTTCTTTAAATACCGATAATACATTATCATATTCATCAAGAGCTACCCAGAGTTCTATATACTTATATATTTCAATATATCATTGTTTAA
>ENA-OQCS01001318-OQCS01001318.1-human-gut-metagenome-genome-assembly--contig:-NODE-1318-length-12927-cov-2.017344_pt1 | contig 12927 bp, 17 predicted proteins | sample MGYA00242757_ERZ504575 | MGnify/ENA primary metagenome ERZ504575 (study PRJEB26092, sample SAMD00036297) | human gut metagenome | host: Homo sapiens | study: EMG produced TPA metagenomics assembly of...
GTCAGCCGATTGTCGACATGGATGTCGACTGTAGGCGGCCCCGTCATGACGAGAACTACTCATCACTTTTCGTAGAAAATTCACATCCGGAGACCTTACATCGAGACATGTGTATCGCATGCTCCGGGAGTTCGTGGATTTTGCCAATGTATTTCACTAACTTTCAAGTTAAAATAAGAAGGTGAGCTTTACAGCTCACCCTTCTTATATTTTGCAACGATATTCTGAATTCTTTCATTCGGATTCAGCAGATCACTGATGGAAGAATCGTGGTTCAAAGTATCAATGATGTAAGCGATGTACTTACTCATATCGCAGTTGATGTACCATTCTCTCTGAAGCAGTTCCGGAGTCTGGTAAATCAGGTTGGTGGTCAGTACCTTATCGATGATGCCGTTTTCATAAGCCTTGTCGAACTTGTCCAGCCCGTTGGTGAAGAGACCAAAGGTGGAGAAGACGAAGATCTTATTTGCCTTGCGCTCCTTCAGAGCAGCGGCTACTTCCAGCATGCTTTCGCCGGAGGAGATCATATCATCAATGATGATCATATCCTTGCCCTCTACGCTGGTGCCCAGGAACTCATGAGCTACAATGGGATTACGACCGTTGACGATGCGGGTGTAATCTCTTCTCTTATAGAACATACCCATATCCAGACCTAAAACGTTGGCCACATAAATAGCACGTCCCATACCGCCTTCGTCCGGGCTGATGACCATCATATGGTTGGAATCTAACTGCAGATCCTTCACATTGCGAAGCAGACCCTTGATGAACTGATATGCAGGCTGTACAGTCTCGAAACCGTGCAGAGGAATTGCATTCTGTACACGAGGATCGTGAGCATCGAAAGTGATGATGTTGTCTACACCCATGCTTACCAGCTCCTGCAGTGCCAGCGCACAGTCCAGAGACTCACGGAAGATCTCTTGTGCTGACGGCTCTCGTACAGGAAAGGCATGATGACCGTGATACGACGGGCCTTACCACCGACTGCTGCGATGATACGCTTCAGATCCTGATAGTGATCATCGGGAGACATATGATTCTCATTACCGCACAGGGAATAAGTCATGGAGTAGTTCAGTACATCTACTAACAGGTAGAGATCGGTACCGCGGACGGATTCTAAGATCTGACCTTTTGCTTCGCCGGAACCGAAACGGGGCACCTTTGCATTCAGCAGATAGGAATCTCTCTGATAACCTGCAAATGCCAGAGATTCTTTATGCTCGCTTTCTCTCTCAGCTCTCCATTTTACAAGATACTGGTCTACCTTTTCTCCTAAGGGCTTACAGCCGGGCAGGGAAATAATGCCCAGAGAGCCGACAGGGATAGTCTCCAGATTTCTTTTTCTTCACGATTCGCCATTGGGGTAATCCTCACTTTCTGATTCTGTATACTGTTCGGTTACAATAAAATGATTAATTGTCAGATGCATTCTGCATACGCTTTTTGCACATACGGATATCGGGACCGGTGAGCTTACACAGATCGTAATGACTGGTGATGCGGGAAAATACACGGGTCGGAATAACGGTCACGTAATTCTTCCAGACTCAAATTTGTAGAGATGATTGTGGAGTTTTTCCGCAAATGCCTCTCATTCAGACAGGAGAACAGCTGGGATGCCACAAAAGTATTGGTCATCTCCGTGCCGAGGTCATCAATGATCAGCAGATCACAGTTGTAGATATCCTCGTAGAATCCGGAGAGGGCTTCCTTTGCCCTGGCGTCAAAAGTATAACGCGCAAGGGTATCAAATAACCCGGAAGCACTGAAATAGATCACGGAATGCCCGCTCTGCAGCAATTCACTGGCGATGCATCCCGACAAAAGCTTTTTCCAGTACCTACTGTACCATAAAAGAATAAATTGTGGTAGTCTTGTTTGAAGTTTGTACAAAATTGTGACAGACATCGACGCATTTTCGGAAATGCGCCAGATCTTCTCCCTGATAGTATTCGTAAGACAGGTTGGAAAATTCTCGGAAGCGATCATATCCCGGATATGAGACTGTTCATAGAGAATATCCAGTTCCTGCTGATGAAAACAATGACATTTTTTGCGAAGACCATTGTCACCTTCGATATAACCGGTATCCTTACAGTCCGGGCAGGTGTAGACCGGTTCTAAATAATCGACGGGATAACCGGCCGAGACGAGCAATTCTTTTTTTCGGCGGGAATGTCCTTCAGAGAAAAGCGCAGCCTGGTAAGCGCCTCATCATCGCCGTTTAATAAAAGCTTTGCCTGGGCTACGGAGAGTTCACCAACAGATTCGTCCAGCCTGCCGTATTCCGGAAGCTTTGTATAGACCTCCCGGCGGCGCTGTTCCGTCAGATGACGATTGCGGTCCCTGGTCTGTTCATAGTCTTTCATAATGGAATTGTATTGTGCGTTAGTCAGTGACACGACATGCTCCCCTTTACCTGCAAATATTTCGGTTAATTACTTAAGATCTCTTTTTCCAGAGCGGCAAAGTCATAACTGTTCTGGGCAAATTGTGTGAAACGGTTAGAGGATGCGGCAGGAGCAGGCTTTGTGGCCTTTTTCTTCTGGTAAGTGGCATCCGCCTGTTGGATATCCGCCTTGTGATGGATCCCTGCGTTTTTCCAGCTGCTTAAGATTCCTTCAGCATACTCGAAACGATGCCTGTCCGTAGCAAGGGAACTGCGCTCACAGGCTTCCAATATAATATCGGTACTGAAGCCATACTCTCTGGTCCAGCGATTGATGAATTCCAGTTCCTTTGCTGTGGGAGCAGTACTGCGTCCTAAGCGGTTCATGATGGAATAGACACTTTTATCGTAACGGGTAGAGAATTTTTGCGCCTGTTTTGGCGTGGTGATACCCTCCTCTGCCCAGTTGACAGCAACTTTTTCTATGTATTTGAAATCTTTCTTCCCACGTTCTACACAGTACTGCAGCAGATAATCGATCAGATCATCCGAAAAATGCAGCACATCTGTGAAGAACAGAATCGTTTTGATCTCGGAGGGGGTCAGAGGCTTACCAATATATGCTTCTGCGATGAACAAAAGCTGGGAAGTCTCTTCTCTTTCTTTAAATTCCCGCAACTGATCCAGGGAATAGGCGGGCTTGGTATAGACAGGAGTTGTCTCCTGCGGTGCAGTCTGCACGGGCTGTGCGACAGCAGCACTGATTATGGAGTTCCCTGCTGTATTCTGTGCCTGTACGGGACCGGAAGTTAACAGTACATTGTGCTGGGAGGCAGGAGTGGCCTGGGCACTCAGATCACGGAGATGGATACCTACCAGAGCCTTATTCTCGTCGAAATCCAGATCCAGAATCTGCTGCTTCTCCCAATACTTCAATGCACGGATCACATCCTTTTCCGTGTGGTTGAACTTGTCCGCAATTCCGGACACACTGATAGCCTGATCCGCATTCAGCATGCGCAGCAGATAGAAATAGACCTTCAGCTGTGCGTCGTTGGCATCCTTCATATATTCATCAATAAACAGATTGGACACTACCGTCGAATCTGCATAATTATCCTTATAGAGCGCTATTCGTGCCATAACACACAATACCTTCTTTCACAAATTTCACAAATCATTCCTTTTTCAAAGTAAGACCAAGTATAGCATAAGACCTGTGAAAAAGAAATAGTCAATTTGCCGGAAAACCTTGTAAACACTGGGTTTGCGGACACACGAAGCAAAATGTGGAAACGGTGGATATTGTGGATACCTACAGACGGTGTATCGGAAAAAGCTTATATATCGGCAAATATGCGTCAAAATTCGACACGGAATTATCCACAAGGGAACAATAAAATATCCACAGGGAAAGAAGGGATAATCCCCAACATTCTCTGTGGATAATGTGGATAACTATTTACCAAGCAGGTTTTCACCGATTTTTACTACATCTCCGGCACCCATAGTTATCAACAGGTCACCGTTTATGCAATTTTCTAATAAGAAGTTTTCAATTTCATCAAAAGAAGGAAAATAGTAGCATTCATGCCCCAGTGCCTGGATCTCTGCCTGCAGGGTCTCAGAACTGATTCCCAGGGTGTCGGTTTCGCGGGCAGCATAGATATCTGCCAGGACGACCTTGTCTGCCAGACTTAAGGCTTTGGCGAAATCTTTCATAACGCCTTGGTCCTGGTGTAGGTATGGGCTGGAAGACGCACCAGAGAGTCTTGTGAGGGTAGTTGGCTGCGGCATGCAGAGTGGCTGCGATCTCTGTGGATGATGCGCGTAGTCATCGATAATGGTAACGCCACCGATGGTTCCCTTATATTCAAATCTACGGTCCGTGCCCGTGAAGTCGTGCAGTGCGGAAACGGTAATTCCACGGTCAATCGACAACAGATCGGCTAACGCAATGGAAGCTACTGCATTGCAGACATTGTGTTCTCCGGGAACCTGCAGGGAAAAACTGCCGGATACCTCGCCATGGCAATGAAGCGTAAAGGAAGGATACCCCAATTCATCATAAGTAATATCCGAAGGATAATAGTCTGCAGCAGAACCGTCACTGTTGACAGCTTCTTTATTAAAAGTGATCACACGGCAGTCAAGATCACCTGTGATCTCCTGCAGTTTGTCAATGGCACCGTTGATGATCAGACAGCCATCTGCGGGCAGGAGTTTTGCAAACTTATGGAAAGAATTTCTGATATCGTTAATATCCTTGAAAAAGTCCAGATGATCCTCTTCGATATTTAAGATCATACCGATCCTGGGGAAAAAGCTTAAAAAACTGTTGGTATATTCGCAGGCTTCCGTAACGAACAGGTCGGTATTGCCTACGCGGATATTGCCGCCGATACTTTTAACATTCCACCGATGGACAGAGTGGGATCTGTGCCGGCATGCAGCAGGATCTCACTGACATGGATGTCGTGGTAGTCTTGCCATGGGTACCGCTGATAGCGATGGGTGTTTTGTAATTCTGCATGATCTCACCTAAGAGCTGGGCTCTGGTCAGATGTGGGATGCCTTTTTCCATCGTGGCGATATAGTTCGGGATTATCCTTGATGGATCGGCAACTGGTAAATACGACGCAGTGATATCATCAGTAATATTCGCGGCACGTTGTCCATAAAATACAGTAATCCCCTTTCTTTCCAGAGTCTCGGTAAGGGGGCTTTTGGAACGGTCGGAGCCGGAGACACGAAAACCGGCATCCGCAAGGATCTCTGCGAGACCACTCATACTGATACCGCCGATACCTACAAAATAAATGGACGAGGGGTGATTAAAGTCTATCTGATACATGTTGACACTTCCTTAATATAATGTAATGGCATTACTTATTAATTAACATTATATACATATAGACGAAAAAAAACAATCCGTAGGCATGATTTTGAAAAAATGTGTAACATTACAATTTGCGCAAAGTTGCTCTGTACGGAACTGGTAGAAACTTACAAAAAGATAAAAAATGGAACGACAATTATGTAAAAAATGAATATAAAAATTGTAAAAAGGCAAAAAATCCTAGTAATAAATATTCACTTTCAGGTATTGGTGTGATATAATCAGATTATCACATCCGAAGGAAAGAGCAGACGCTTTTTCGAGTCAGATGGATACATCGGATAATAGCCGCAAGCGACTATTTATTACAACAGGTGGAAGGCTAGATAGAGGTGAGGATATGATTAAGAAAGAAATGATAGCTATGCTATTGGCTGGAGGACAGGGAAGCCGTCTTGGTGTTCTGACATCCAAGGTTGCCAAGCCTGCCGTTGCATTTGGAGGTAAGTACCGCATTATCGATTTTCCCTTTCTAATTGTATTAATTCGGGAGTGGATACGGTAGGCGTACTGACACAGTATCAGCCGCTCAGACTGAATACCCATATCGGGATCGGTATTCCCTGGGATCTGGATCGCAATATCGGAGGTGTGACCGTACTGCTCCCTATGAGAAGAGTAGCAACAGTGAATGGTATACAGGTACTGCAAATGCGATCTATCAGAACCTGGAATATATGGAGAGCTACAATCCCGAATATGTTCTGATCCTTTCCGGAGATCATATTTATAAGATGGATTATGAAGTTATGTTGGACTTCCATAAGGCCAACAATGCAGAGGTTACCATTGCGGTAATGCCGGTTCCCATTGAGAGGCAAGCCGTTTCGGTATCATGATCGCAGAGAGAACCATCGTATCACCGAGTTTGAAGAGAAACCGGAACATCCCAGAAGCAATCTTGCAAGTATGGTATTTACATATTCAACTGGAAGACATTGAAGGAAGCATTGATTGCTATGGCAGATCAGCCGGCACTGGATTTCGGCAAGCATGTCATTCCTTATTGTCATGAAAAGGGAGCTCCGCTGTATGCATACGAGTTCACCGGTTACTGGAAGGACGTAGGTACCTTAAGCTCCTATTGGGAAGCTAATATGGAACTGATCGATATTGTGCCCGAGTTCAACCTGTATGAGGAGTACTGGAAGATCTATACCAAGAGTGAGATCCAGCCCCCCGATTACATCGCTGGAGACAGTGTGGTAGAGAGAAGTATCATCGGCGAAGGTTCCGATATCTATGGAGAGGTATATAATTCCGTCATCGGATGCGGCGTAACGATCGGCAAGGGAACCGTGATCCGCGATTCCATTATCATGAACCAGACACAGATCGGTGAAGGATGCGAGATCAATAAGGCAATTATCGCAGAGAACGTTGTGGTAGGTAATCAGGTAAAATTAGGTGTTGGTGAAGAAACAGAGAATGATACTGCACCTCATATTTACAACCACGGACTTGTAACCATCGGTGAGAAGAGCGTGATTCCTGACGGTATCAGCGTAGGCAAAAACTCAGTGATATCCGGAGTGACAGCTGCTGCAGATTATGAGGATTCCCAGCTCGCAAGCGGCAAAACATTAATTAAGGCAGGTGAATAGCAGTGAGAGCGATTGGAATTATTTTAGCAGGCGGTAACAATCACAGAATGCGGGAACTCTCCCAGAAGAGAGCAATATGCGCTATGCCTATCGCAGGCAGCTACCGCAGTATTGACTTTACACTGAGTAACATGACCAACTCTCATATTCAGAAAGTGGCAGTATTTACCCAGTATAATGCAAGAAGTCTGAACGAACATCTGAACTCCTCCAAATGGTGGGATTTCGGACGCAAACAGGGTGGATTGTATGTATTCACTCCCGCTGTGACAGCAGAGAACAGCAACTGGTACAGAGGAACTGCGGATGCTATTTATCAGAATCTCAGCTTCCTAAAGAACAGCCATGAACCTTATGTGGTCATTGCTTCCGGTGACTGTGTATATAAGCTGGATTATAATAAGGTGCTGGAATATCACATTGAGAAAAAGGCAGATATCACTGTAGTCTGCCGCGATATGGAAGCCGGTACCAATGTAGAGCGTTTCGGTACGATCCGCATGAATGAGGAAAGCCGTATCGAAGAATTTGAGGAAAAGCCTCTGCAGGCCAAGACCAATACCATCTCCTGCGGTATTTATGTGGTACGTCGGCGACTGCTCATTGAGATGATCGAGAAGTGTGCTGAGGAAGACCGCTATGATTTTGTAAGAGATATTCTGATCCGCTACAAGGATCTGAAGAGAATCTACGGATATAAGATCAAGGATTACTGGAGAAATATCGCATCGGTAGACGATTATTACAGTACCAACATGGATTTCCTGAAAGCAGATGTGAGAAATTACTTCTTCAAACAGTATCCGGATGTATATTCCAAGGTAGACGATCTGCCTCCCGCAAAATACAATCCCGGTTCCCAGGTGCGCAACAGCCTGGTATCCAGCGGATGTATCGTGAATGGTGTGGTAGAGAATTCCGTCATTTTCAAAAAGAGCTATATTGGCAATAATTGTGTGATCAAGAATTCCATTATCCTCAATGACGTATATATTGGAGATAACACGCATATTGAGAATTGTATTGTGGAGAGCCGTGATACGATCCGGGCAAATTCGTACTTTGTGGGAGAAGGCGAAGTCAAGATCGTAGTAGAACGTAATGAAAGGTATGTCATTTAAGTGATCCGGATCCGAGATCGTTACAGTGCGGAAAAATGCGTAGGGATTACTGCAACAATACCAAGGGGGTTAGCAAATGCAGATTACAGATGTACGTGTTCGTAAGATCACCAAGGAAGGCAAGATGAAAGCGGTTGTATCCATTACACTGGATGACGAATTCGTAGTGCATGATATTAAAGTGATCGAAGGCGAAAAAGGATTATTCATTGCAATGCCCAGCAAGAAGGCAACGGATGGAGAATATCGGGATATTGCACATCCCATCAATTCTTCCACCAGAGAGAATTTACAGAAAGTAATCCTGGAGAGTTACGAGAAAGCATTAGAAGAGCCGGAAGAGGCAATTTAAATCATCAAAAGACATATAAAACTGCTGTCGTCAGAGAAATCTGCGGCAGCAGTTTTTTTATGCGGAAAATTAAAATCTTTGATAAGCACACAATCCATTTTCAAAATGAAGTCTGTCAATTAACTCCAAAGAACCGCCGACTCTTCGGTACAATTCAATGGTTCCGACAGCAGTGCCGCCCTCCCATAGAGGAGCGGGAGAGACTTTTCCATCCGGATTTTCATAGAGCAGGGGCATCATCTGTTCCTTACTGCAGCTTCCTGAGATGCGTATGACGGAAGTACGGTTCTGCGCTTTGAAATGCCAGATAAAACGTTTGTTGGTTTCTTTTATCTTCCATTTGCAACGGGGCAACGTAAGCGGTTTGCCGAAATGATATTCGAAATCTTCTCCGGTATAAGTCAGCTGCATCAGGATTCTTCGCCGCATGGGGAAAAATAAAAACTTCGGACAACAGCCGTCGATGGCGAGAGCAGAATGTTTCAGCTCACGACCACTGCGTTCACTGATCAGATGACCGGAAGCAAACTGCAGCCATGGCTGATTGTAGCTGCGTCCCCAATGCTTGTCTGCATAGCCGTAGGAAGTCTCCGGTGTAATATCATAGGTGACACCGTTTAAATTAACAGTTCCGCGGAAAAAGGTCCGGATTCCCTCACCGTGCCAGAAGCTTTCCAACGCATGAATCACCGTAAAAAACGCATTTGCAATATATCCGGTATGGCAGGCTACCGCCTTGTGCATTTCCAGATCCCATACAAAACTGCCGGCATCGGTCATCAGAGAGCGATGCCGTGCGGTATCCTCGGAGATCTCGATGGCGCCACTGATGCGATTTTCACTTAAGACACATTCCTCAATCTGCATATAAAAAGGATCCTGTGCTACCTGTAGAGAGGTCATGGATAGTAGGACTGCAATTGCAGCCCACCGTCACCGTTCTTAGGGAAACGCCTGCTTTGATACAGACATAAGAAGGCTTCATGCCATGCCGTTTGTAATAGGGGTGTTGTCCGAGAATCGGCTGTGTGGTTCCGAGAGCCGGATTCAGAATACTATATTCCACAAAAAAAGTGCGGGTCTCCTGCGTCGTGGGACAAACGCCCTGGAAAGAATGCCACCAGCGCATGTAACCACGTTTTGCATCAGAACCGCGCAACATATATGCATTTCGTTTCAGATCAGATAAATTCATTGATGAAAGACTCCCCCGCTTTAGTACCCCTTAAAACAACATTTCGTAGATAACGTCTATATTATAATACTATATATTGTGAATGACAAGGGTGTCGGAAGAATCTTAAGAAGTTTTAGAGATTTTCTTTGATCCGGATATCCACCGCGGTATAATTGTATTCCTTCTCCGGAGTCTCTCCGTGGTCAGATAGGCGAACAGCAGGGAAAGCGGTTTGCTGCCCTGAATTTTTGGCTGCTGGCAGATAATAGCGGCAATCGTGCCATTTTCCAACATCTGTCTCGTGGTAGGGACCAGATCGAAAGCAATGATCGGACGAACCTTTTCGCTCCAAAGCTTCCACACTGCGGCAACCGCCATAGACACCGCCGGCAGCAAAACAGCGCATTGATCTCGGGGTGTTCTGATAACAGTGCAGTGGTCTTCTCGTAGCTTTCCACTTCATCGTCGTGGATCTCCACCGTGTCTATCACGTGGATCCGGTCACGGTAAGGGACTAAGGTTTTCATAAATCCGGCAATGCGCTCCGTATGGCAGAGGATATTGGAAGAACCGGTGACGATTCCAATGTTTACCGTACCGGAAGTCATCAGCTGTAAAAGCCCGGCGGCAGTGGCACCACTGCGGTATAATTGCTGCCCACATAAGCGAGGCGTCTGGAATTTTCAATGTCTGTATTCAGCGTGACTACGGGGATGCCTTGTTCATATAACGCATTGATACGGTTGCGGATCCGGGCGTCATTATAAGGAGTCATGGCGATGCCGTTTACCTCTTCCGCCAGTAGCTCGTCGATTGTCTGCAGCTGTGCCTCCACACCGAAGGAGATCTTCTTTGTAATTACAGTGCAGTTGTAATTTGCCAGCTCTTCCGCTTTTTCATCGATTCCTGCCAATACATCCTGGAAAAAGGGATTCCCGGTGGAAAACAGAATGACGCCTAACTTCAATCTCTTTTTCTGGGCAGCCAGGACCAGACCGGCACGATTGGGTTTATAGTCCAGTTCTTTTGCTATTTTTCTGATTTTCTCAGCAGTCTCCGGGTTTACTGCACCGCGATCATTCAAGACACGGTCCACGGTGCCGCGGGATACTCCGGCAAGAGCTGCAATTTCTTTGATTGTAGCCATAAAAAGCCCCCTATATTTTGTTATAAAAGTATCACAATTTCCACATAAAGTCAATTAATGTTGCTCACTTGTCCGAGCACGGTTTGGATAGACGGACATCGGGAGCATACAGCTTCATTTTTTAGAGAAAATCATAGGAAAAATAAAATTTCTACTTGAAAATATTTCTCACAGCAGTTATGATTAATACATAGCGTGCACGAGCACATAAAGGCGGCGAAACGGAAGTAAACAGTAAACACAAATAAAATGAAACTTATGGACAAAAAATGCCGTACAGATTAAAATGGGAGGAAGAGTATGCTATATATTGGGATTGATCTTGGTACGTCAGCGGTAAAACTGTTGTTAATGGATAGTCAGGGGAATATTTGCAATATTGTATCCCGGGAATACCCCTTGTATTTCCCGCATCCCGGCTGGTCGGAACAGAATCCTCAGGACTGGTATGAACAGACCATGGAGGCATCCGGAGCTTTTAAAAGACGCAGACAAGAATCAGGTGCAGGCATCAGCTTTGGAGGACAGATGCATGGACTTGTCATTCTGGACGAGAAGGATCAGGTGATCGCCCGGCGATTCTATGGAATGACGGCAGAACCACCGAGGAATGTGACTACCTGAACAACGTGATCGGCAAGGATAAGCTGTCGGAGTATACCGCGAATATCTCCTTTACCGGTTTTACCGCACCGAAGATCCTCTGGGTGAAAAAGAATGAGCCGGAGAATTTTGCAAGGATCAAAAAGATCATGCTTCCGAAGGATTACATTGCGTATAGGCTGACCGGTGTACATTGTACGGATGTATCGGATGCTTCCGGTATGCTCTTGTTTGATGTGAAGAATCGCTGCTGGTCAAAGGAAATGTGTGAGATCTGCGGTGTGAGGGAAGAGCAGCTGGCGACCTGTTATGAAAGCTATGAAAAGGTGGGCTGCGTATTGCCTGAGGTGGCAGACGAACTTGGACTTCCGCACAATGTAGTGGTAGCGGCGGGAGCCGGAGACAATGCGGCAGCGGCTGTGGGAACCGGAACCGTTGGGGATAATATGTGTAATATTTCTCTGGGAACCAGTGGAACGATTTTTATCTCTTCTGATCATTTCGGTGTGGATCAGAACAATGCTCTGCATTCTTTTGCACATGCAGACGGTCATTATCATCTTATGGGCTGCATGCTAAGTGCTGCATCCTGCAATAAGTGGTGGATGGATGAGATCATCGGAACGAAGGATTACGCAGCGGAACAGGCACAGATCAGTAAGCTTGGAGAGAATCATGTCTATTTCCTGCCGTACCTCATGGGTGAGCGTTCTCCACATAACGATCCCAATGCCAGAGGTACCTTTATCGGCATGACCATGGACACCTCAAGAGCCGATATGACCCAGGCGGTATTGGAAGGTGTAGCATTTGCCTGAGAGATTCTCTGGAGGTGGCGAAGTCTCTGGGAATCCATCTGGAACGGACCAAGATCTGTGGCGGCGGAGCGAAGAGCCCGCTGTGGAAGAAGATGATCGCCAACATCCTGAATCTGAAGGTGGATGTGATTGAGAGTGAAGAGGGTCCGGCCATGGGTGGTGCCATGCTGGCAGCGGTAGCCTGCGGCGAATATGCAAGTGTGGAAGAGATCGCAGAGAAGTTTGTGAAAGTCACAGGAACCGTAGAACGGATCCGGAGCTGGTGGCAAAATATGAAGACCGCTATCAGAAATTCCGCCAGATCTATCCGGCATGCAAACCGCTATTTGAGATTATTAAATAACATCATAGAAAAATCAAACAACGACATAACAAAATGAACCTCGTTATTTTAGATTGTGCTATAATAGAGAAAGGTTGGTAGAGTAGAATGAAAATTTTGTCGGTAAAGGATCCTGCGTTTCGAAAATACGGCAGAGTGATCACCAACGTGAATTTCACAGAACTGGTGGAGGAGATGAAGAAGACTCCGATTCCTGAGGCGTGGTATATGAGCCGGAATCAACGCCTTGGAAGCATTGCCTGTGAAAAAAGAACTGGAGACCATTACTTACGGGGGAGATGCCCGTGCAGATCGGTTATTGTAATGGTCATAATTCCAAATTAAATGCCGTGGAATATCATAGAAGTTCAGAAATTAATGTGGCGGCAACAGAACGCCATTCTGCTCCTCGGACAGTTGGCAGATGTGGCAGAGGATTTTACCTATGATACTTCTAAGATGGAAGCATTTTTAGTACCGGCG
>ENA-OQCS01001319-OQCS01001319.1-human-gut-metagenome-genome-assembly--contig:-NODE-1319-length-12923-cov-6.213113_pt1 | contig 12923 bp, 10 predicted proteins | sample MGYA00242757_ERZ504575 | MGnify/ENA primary metagenome ERZ504575 (study PRJEB26092, sample SAMD00036297) | human gut metagenome | host: Homo sapiens | study: EMG produced TPA metagenomics assembly of...
CAAGACGGTGATCATTTCCTGCACTTGCTACAGAAATACGAAGTACATCTGCGTATTCATCAACTGCTTTGATAACAGCTGTCAGGAAAATCAGGAACTGTGTATTTTCAGCAGGTGTTTTTCCCGGATCAAGGATATTTACACCGGCATCTGTAATCATAGACCAGTTGTTGTGTTTACCACTTCCGTTGATTCCCTCAAATGGTTTCTCGTGAAGAAGGCATACAAGTCCGTGCTTGTCGGCAACTTTCTTCATTACTTCCATTGTTAACTGGTTGTGATCAACTGCAACGTTTGTTGTATCGAATACAGGAGCCAGCTCGTGCTGTGCAGGAGCAACTTCGTTATGTTTTGTTTTGGCAGGAATACCAAGTTTCCAGAGCTCTACATCCAGGTCATGCATATAAGCTGCAACACGAGGTTTCAGAGCACCGAAGTAATGATCTTCCATTTCCTGACCCTTAGGAGCAGGAGCACCGATCAATGTACGTCCGCAGAATACAAGGTCTTTTCTCTGCTTGTATAATTCCTTGTCTACCAGGAAGTATTCCTGTTCAGGACCTACAGTTGTATTTACGTGTTTGACATCTTTATTACCTATTATATGGAGAAGTTTTGTAGCTTCTTTATCAAGTGTCTGCATGGAACGAAGGAGAGGAGTCTTTTTATCAAGAGCTTCTCCGCTGTAGGAGCAGAATGCTGTAGGAATGTAAAGGGTTCCGTCTTTGATGAATGCCGGTGATGTCGGATCCCATGCTGTATATCCTCTTGCCTCGAATGTGGCACGAAGACCGCCTGACGGGAAACTGGAAGCATCCGGCTCACCTTTTACAAGTTCTTTACCTGAGAAATCCATGATCACCTGACCATCTCCTGTAGGAGAAATGAAACTGTCATGTTTCTCTGCAGTTACGTTTGTCATTGGCTGGAACCAGTGAGTATAATGAGTGGCGCCGTTCTCGGTAGCCCATTCTTTCATTGCAACAGCAACGGAGTTGGCAACATCAAGTTCAAGGTGTGTACCGCTCTCGATTGTTTTCTTTAATGCTTTGTACATGTCTTTTGGCAGTTTACTTCTCATTACTTTGTCGTTGAAGACCAGGCTGCCGTACAGTTCAGGGATATTCTGTGCCATATAGGTACTCTCCTTTCGGTTTGCAATATTTTCTGAATATGTGTAGTGCCGCTGCAGATCACCATTGTGACTGCCTGCGGTTTTCGTCTCATAGAAAATTCCTCATCGAACATTTTCTATGAAACGAAAGTTTTATAAAACGAAAAAGGCGCCCTGGATGCGATCTCTGTAGATCTTTCCAAAGCGCCTTTGCTTTATGTGCTGTACTATAAACGAAATGAAAACAGATGTCAAGCACTTTTTTTGAAAAAAATTCAGAAAATTTTTGAGATATGGCAAAAAAAGGATAGTTGACAAATTTGTTTCTATTATTATAATTTGATTTTGGAACCCGCCAAACATAAGAAAACAATGTCAGCGGGTTTTGAAAGTAAAGTTAAAGTCAGACAAGAGAATACGATCGGAGGAAATCAGATGGCTGGAATAAAAGAAGAGTGCGGCGTCTTTGGAATTTATGATCTGGATGGCGGCAATGTAGTTCCGTCCATATATTATGGACTGACTTCCCTGCAGCACAGAGGACAGGAATCCTGCGGACTTGCAGTTTCTGATACTAAGGGAGAGCGTGGAAATGTGAAGTTTCATAAGGATCTGGGACTTGTAAGTGAAGTTCTCAGACAGGATGTTGTCCGTAAATATGAGGGGGATATTGGTATTGGTCATGTAAGATATTCCACAACAGGAGCTTCTGTTGCAGAGAATGCACAGCCCCTTGTTTTGTCTTATGTAAAGGGAACTCTTGCACTTGCACATAACGGAAATCTGGTTAATACACCGGAACTGAAATGGGAACTGATCCAGAATGGAGCGATTTTCCATACAACTACAGATTCAGAGGTTATTGCGTTCCATATCGCAAGAGAACGTGTGCATTCTAAAACAGTAGAAGAGGCAGTGCTAAAGACTGCAAAGAAGATCAAAGGTGCATATGGTCTGGTAGTTATGAGCCCGAGAAAACTGATCGCAGTCCGCGATCCATATGGACTGAAACCATTGTGTCTCGGTAAAAGAGGAAATGCTTATGTTATTGCTTCTGAGAGCTGTGCTCTGACATCTGTAAGTGCGGAATTTATCCGTGACATTGAGCCGGGTGAGATTCTTACGATCACAAAAGACGGACTGAAGTCAAATAAAGACTTGCGTCTGCTGCTGCAAAACGCGCGCATTGTGTGTTTGAGTATATATATTTTGCAAGACTTGACAGTACCATTGATGGGGTGAAGGTCTATGATGCCAGAATCCGCGGCGGTAAATCTCTTGCCAAGTCGTATCCTGTAGAGGCAGATCTTGTAACAGGTGTACCGGAGTCCGGACTCCCTGCTGCAAAGGGATACTCCGAAGCATCAGGAATCCCGTTTGCATTTGCGTTCTATAAAAACAGCTATATTGGAAGAACATTTATCAAACCGACTCAGGAAGAACGTGAGTCCAGCGTTCATCTGAAACTGAGTGTGCTGGAATCTGTTGTAAAAGATAAGAGGATTGTTCTGGTGGATGATTCTATTGTTCGTGGAACAACCATTGCAAACCTGATCCACATGTTAAAAGAGGCGGGAGCAAAGGAAGTGCACGTACGTATCAGTTCACCGCCATTTTTACATCCATGCTATTTCGGAACGGATGTGCCGTCAAATGATCAGCTCATTGCAGCCAGCCACAGCACAGAGGAAATCTGTAAAATGATCGGAGCAGATTCTCTTGGCTACATGCAGACAGATTATCTGGAAGGAATGGCGGGCGGCCTGCCCTTATGTAAGGCATGCTTCGATGGAAATTATCCGATGGAGATTCCGGATTATACAAATGCGGAGTTTGCAGATATTGTGAAGTGTTAAGTCGCAAAAATTCATAAAAAATGCAGAAACCTGTCGATGATATATGGAATCAATCTCACATAATGGTAAAACCAATATAGGATAAAGTCATACATAATGTATAAAATAATGCTGTGAAAACATATATAAACGAATAAAATGCACAATAGAACCCCTGCGCTTTATGAAAATTGGATAAATTTAAAAACTTGACAAATTCTGAAATGTGGAACATAATATGGGCGTCTGATAGAAAAAAACAAAGAATGTTTTCAGAAAGGGTGATCACGATGTCACAGAGTAAAATCAAGTTAAATGCAACTGAAGAGGTGCAGGAATTTGTGAATGCTGCAAGCAGATGTGATTTTGATATTGATGTTTATTACAACAGATTTTTAATTGATGCCAAATCAATCCTTGGTGTACTTAGTCTGGATCTGACCAGAGAACTGACAGTAGACTGCCACGGGGAGAGCCGGGAATTTGATCGTACATTGAAGAAATTTGCAGTTGCATAAATTTTGCATTTTTATAACCGAATAATTATTGCAGAGAAGACGGGTCTGGAAGATGAACTTCTACAGATTCGTTTTTTCTGTATTATGACTGTGTTCAGAGTAATTCCATAAAATATAACTGCTTCATAGTTTATCAGAAGGAACTTATTTGATTTGTTTTTGCTTAAAAACGGGAAATTCATTATTGACAAACGAAAAAAAATGTTTTATAGTATAGCATATTTTTAAAGAAAGCCAATTGAACATATTATTATAGAAGATATGATGATCTGACAAAGGCGTCAGATGCAGAATACCAGATGGGTCAAGTGCCCTCTGATAGCTGCATCTGACGCTTTTTTATTAACAAAGGATGATGGAGGAGGAAATCAAAATGGCAGTGAAATACGTATTTGTTACAGGAGGAGTTGTTTCCGGTCTTGGAAAGGGAATCACAGCTGCATCTCTGGGGCGTCTTTTAAAAGCGAGAGGATACCAGGTAACCATGCAGAAGTTTGATCCTTATATCAATATCGACCCCGGAACCATGAACCGATTCAGCACGGAGAAGTTTTTGTAACAGACGATGGTACAGAGACAGACCTGGATCTGGGACATTATGAGAGATTCATTGATGAGAGTCTTGATAAAAATTCCAATGTGACAACCGGTAAGGTTTACTGGTCTGTTCTTCAGAAAGAACGTCACGGGGATTTCGGCGGGGGTACCGTACAGGTAATTCCTCATATTACAAATGAGATTAAGAGCCGTTTCTACCGCGCTAAATCACCGGAGGAAAACAAGATTGCCATTATCGAGGTGGGAGGAACAGTCGGTGATATTGAAAGCCAACCGTTCCTGGAAGCAATTCGTCAGTTCCAGCTCAATGTGGGACATGACAATGCAATCCTGATCCACGTAACATTAATTCCTTATTTAAAGGCATCTGAAGAACTGAAAACAAAACCTACACAGGCAAGCGTAAAGGAACTTCAGGGAATGGGAATCCAGCCGGATGTACTGGTGTGCAGAAGTGAACATGAGCTGACAGAGGACATTAAAGAAAAAATCGCTTTATTCTGCAATGTACCTGTATCACATGTACTTCAGAACCTGGATGTAGAATATTTATATGAAGCTCCTCTTGCAATGGAAAGAGAGAAGCTTGCAGATGTAGTTCTTTCAAGTCTCCGTCTGGAAAACAGAAAACCGGATTTAAGTGACTGGGAGGAAATGGTAGAAAGTCTGAGAAATCCGAATAAAACAGTAAAGATCGCAATTGTAGGAAAATATACACAGCTTCATGATGCATATCTCAGTGTAGTAGAGGCACTGAAACATGGCGGAATTTCCTGCAGAGCCAAGGTAGAGCTTGACTGGATCGATTCCGAAGAACTGACAGAGAAGAATCTGGATCAGCAGCTTCACAATGTAGATGGTATTCTGGTTCCGGGTGGTTTCGGAAACAGAGGTACAGAAGGAATGATCCTGGCAGCACAGTATGCAAGAGTACATAAGATTCCATATCTTGGAATCTGTCTGGGAATGCAGATGGCAATTGTAGAATTCGCCCGTCATGTACTTGGATACGAAGATGCAAACAGTATTGAATTGAATTCGGAAACTAAACATCCGGTAATTGCATTAATGCCGGATCAGGAAGATATTGAAGATATCGGTGGAACCTTAAGACTTGGAAGTTATCCATGTATTCTTGCAGAAGGTTCCAGATCCTATGAACTTTTTGGCAAAAAAGAAATCCATGAGCGCCACAGACATCGTTATGAAGTAAACAATGCATTCCGTAAAGAACTCCAGGAGAAGGGAATGAATATTGTAGGAACTTCCCCTGATAACCATATTGTAGAGATGATCGAGATCGCAGGGCACCCGTTCTATGTAGGAACTCAGGCCCATCCGGAATTCAAATCCCGCCCGAACCATGCACATCCTTTATTCAGAGGATTCATCCAGGCGGCCGTCGATAAGAAAATAAGCGAAGAACAGCAGCAGAAATAGAAAGGATGAGGAGATTATGAAAGAAGTGAGAGAACAGCAGCAACAGCAAGGTATGTACAGGCCTGAATTTGAGCATGACAACTGCGGTATCGGAGCAGTTGTCAATATCAAAGGCAAGAAAACCCACGATACTGTTGCAAATGCATTAAAGATCGTAGAACATCTGGAGCACCGCGCAGGTAAGGATGCAGAAGGCAAAACCGGTGACGGTGTAGGTATTCTTCTCCAGATTTCCCATAAATTTTTTAAGAAAGCCTGTAAGAAAGAGGGATTTGAGATTGGCGATGAGAGAGAATACGGCATCGCACAGTTTTTCTTCCCACAGCACGAGATCAAACGCGCACAGGCAAAGAAGATGTTTGAAATCATTCTTGAGAAAGAAGGCCTGGAACTTCTTGGATGGCGTCAGGTCCCGGTATTCCCGGAAGTGCTTGGACACAAGGCAAGAGAATGTATGCCATGTATTATGCAGGCATTTATCAAAAAGCCGGAAGATGTGGAAAAAGGTCTTCCATTTGACCGTATGCTCTACATTGCAAGACGTGAGTTTGAACAGAGTAATGATAATACTTATGTAGTTTCCATGAGCAGCCGTACCATCGTTTACAAAGGTATGTTCCTGGTTGGACAGCTTCGTACTTTCTTTGAAGATCTCCAGAGCCCGGATTATGAATCAGCCATCGCTATGGTACACTCCCGTTTCAGTACCAACACAAACCCAAGCTGGGAGAGAGCACATCCTAACCGCTTTATGGTACACAACGGTGAGATCAACACCATCCGCGGCAACGCAGATAAGATGCTTGCAAGAGAAGAAAATATGGAATCACCATATCTGGAGGGACAGCTTCATAAAGTGCTCCCTGTTGTAAACAGAAATGGTTCCGACTCTGCAATGCTTGATAATACACTGGAATTCCTGGTAATGAGTGGCATGGAGCTGCCTCTTGCAGTGATGATCACAATCCCTGAACCATGGGCAAACAATGATACTATTTCACAGGCAAAGCGTGATTTCTACCAGTACTATGCAACTATGATGGAGCCATGGGACGGACCTGCATCTATCCTCTTCTCAGACGGTGATGTGATGGGAGCTGTCCTGGACAGAAACGGTCTCCGTCCATCCAGATATTATATTACCTCCGATGGTTATATGATCCTTTCCTCAGAGGTGGGTGTTCTGCCAATCCCGGAAGAGAAAATCGTATTAAAAGAGCGTCTCCATCCTGGAAAAATGCTTCTTGTAGATACTGTAAAGGGAAAAGTAATTGATGACAATGAACTGAAAGAGGGTTATGCAAAAATGCAGCCATACGGTGAATGGCTGGATAGTCATCTGGTACAGTTAAAAGACATCAAGATTCCTAACGAAAGACCGGAAGAATATACACCTGAGCAGAGAGCACGTTTGCAGAAAGCATTCGGCTATACTTATGAGCAGTACCGTACTTCCATCAGAAACATGGCGTTAAACGGAGCAGAGAGCATCGGAGCTATGGGTGTGGATACCCCGCTTGCAGTATTTTCCAAACAGAACAGACCATTATTTGACTACTTTAAACAGCTCTTCGCACAGGTTACCAACCTCCGATCGATGCGATCCGTGAGGAAATCGTTACCAGCACAAGTGTTTATGTAGGCAAAGACGGAAACCTGTTGGAGCAGAAACCGGAAAACTGTCAGGTATTAAAGATTAATAACCCGATCCTGACAAATACAGATATGATGAAGATCAAGAGCTTCAAACATGAGGGCTTCAAGACAGCAGTTGTTTCACCTTATATTACAAGAGCACCAAGCTTGAGAGAGCTATTGACCGTCTTTTCGTAGAAGTAGATAAAGCATTCCGCGAGGGTGCAAACATCCTTGTTCTTTCAGACAGAGGAGTAGATGAAAACCATATGCCGATTCCGTCACTTCTGGCAGTATCCGCAGTTCATCAGCATCTGGTAAAGACGAAAAAGAGTACCTCCCTTGCAATTATTCTGGAATCCGGTGAGCCAAGAGAAGTACATCACTTTGCAACCTTACTTGGTTACGGTGCAAGTGCCATCAACCCGTACCTTGCCCTTGAGACCATTCATGAACTGATCGACAGCCATATGCTGGAGAAAGACTATTATGCAGCAGTAGATGACTACAATCATGCAGTCATCAGCGGTATTGTAAAGATTGCTTCCAAGATGGGTATTTCCACCATCCAGTCTTATCAGGGATCTCAGATCTTCGAGGCAATCGGTATTTCCTCAGATGTGATCGAGAAATACTTTACTGGTACAGTCAGCCGTGTAAGCGGAATCACTCTGGATGATATTGAAGAAAATGTAGAGAAGCTTCACTCAGAAGCATTTGACCCATTAGGACTTCCTACAGACCTGACTCTGGACAGCGTAGGCGCACACAAGATGAGAAGCCAGGGAGAGGAACATCGTTACAATCCTCAGACTATCCATCTTCTGCAGCAGTCCACATGGACAGGAAGCTACGATCTGTTCAAACAGTACACAGATCTGGTAGATAAAGAAAACCACGGAAACTTAAGAGGACTTCTGGACTTTAAGTTTGCTGAGACTCCGGTTCCACTTGAAGAAGTGGAGAGCGTAGATGATATCGTAAAACGATTTAAGACAGGTGCTATGTCCTATGGTTCCATTTCACAGGAAGCACATGAGACACTGGCAATCGCCATGAATCACCTTCATGGAAAATCCAATACAGGTGAGGGCGGTGAAAGTGACGAAAGACTGGATTCCGCAGGAAGCAGCGATGACAGATGCTCCGCGATCAAACAGGTTGCCAGCGGACGTTTCGGTGTAACCAGCCGTTATCTTGTATCTGCAAGAGAAATCCAGATCAAGATGGCACAGGGTGCAAAACCTGGTGAAGGCGGACATCTTCCTGCAAAGAAGGTATATCCATGGATTGCCAAAACCCGTCATTCTACACCAGGTGTCAGCCTGATCTCCCCGCCACCGCATCACGATATCTATTCTATCGAGGACCTGGCACAGTTAATCTATGACCTTAAGAATGCAAATAAATATGCAGATATTTCTGTTAAACTGGTATCTGAAGCAGGTGTGGGCACAGTTGCAGCAGGTGTTGCCAAAGCAGGTGCGCAGACAATTCTGATCTCCGGTTATGACGGAGGTACAGGTGCAGCTCCAAGAAGTTCTATCCACAATGCAGGACTTCCATGGGAACTGGGACTTGCAGAAACACATCAGACACTGCTTAAAAATGGGCTGAGAAATCGTGTCCGCATTGAGACAGACGGTAAGCTTATGAGTGGTCGTGACGTTGCAATCGCAGCATTGATGGGTGCAGAGGAATTCGGCTTTGCAACAGCTCCTCTCGTAACCATGGGATGTGTAATGATGCGTGTATGTAACCTGGATACCTGCCCGGTAGGTGTGGCAACACAGAATCCGGAACTCCGCAAGAGATTTAAAGGAAAACCGGAATATGTAGAGAATTTCATGCGCTTTATCGCACAGGAATTAAGAGAGTATATGTCTAAACTGGGATTCCGTACAGTCAGCGAAATGGTTGGACGTACAGATCTTCTGGTTCAGACAGACAATGTAGCGGAACCACATCAGGGTAAAGTAGATTTAAGTGCAATCCTGAACAATCCGTTCGCAGGCAAAGACCAGAAAGTTACTTTTGACCCGAAAGCCGTATATAACTTCGAACTGGAAAAGACCATGGATGAAAAGGTTCTGGTTAAGAAATGCGTAAATGCAATCAATAAAGGTCAGAAAACAGAGCTTTCTGTAAACCTGACAAACATTGACCGTACATTCGGAACCATCCTTGGTGCAGAGATCACAAGAAAGAACAAAGACGGACTTGCAGATGACACTATCACTGTACACTGCAACGGTGCCGGCGGACAGAGTTTCGGTGCATTTATTCCGAAAGGTCTGACACTGGAACTGACCGGTGACAGCAACGACTACTTCGGAAAAGGTCTTTCCGGTGGTAAACTGATTCTGAAAGTTCCGGAGAAAGCTGCATATAAAGCAGAAGAGAACATTATCGTAGGTAACGTTGCCCTCTACGGTGCAACCAGCGGTACCGCATTTATCAATGGTGTTGCAGGTGAGCGTTTCGCAGTCCGTAACTCCGGTGCATCCGCAGTTGTAGAAGGCGTGGGAGAGCATGGTTGTGAATATATGACAGGTGGCCGCGTAGTCGTACTTGGTAAGACTGGCAAGAACTTTGCAGCAGGTATGAGTGGCGGTATCGCATATGTACTGGATGTGGATAATGTTCTTTACAAGAACCTGAACAAAGCCATGATTTCCATCGAAAAAGTGGAAAACAAATATGACAAAAAGAACTTCGCGACCTGATTGAAGCTCATGTAGAAGCAACAGGCTCCAAACTCGGTGCGAAAGTTCTGGCTGACTTTGATTATTATCTGCCGCACTTTAAGAAACTCATTCCGAATGAGTACAAGAAGATGATCACTTTAAGTGCGAAACTGGAAGAAAAAGGTCTGAACAGTCAGCAGGCACAGATGGAAGCGTTCTATGAAAGTATTGGCGCTAAACATTGATAATAATTGAATATATCGTGTGAACTTATCAATGTTGCCCCGTCATCTTTTAGAATAAATAAAAAGGTGGCGTGGGCCATACCATTATTGCCGCAGCAAGTGCGGCGAAGAGGAGGAAATCATGGGCAAACCAACAGGATTTTTAGAATATGAGAGAGAGACGGCAAAAGTTCTGCCGCCAAAGGTCCGCATCGCAAACTTCAAAGAATTCAGGACCCCATTAAATAAAGAGAAACAGAAACTTCAGGGCGCACGCTGCATGGCATGCGGTGTCCCATTCTGCCAGTCAGGTATGATGATCGGCGGTATGGCATCCGGTTGCCTCTGCACAATCTTGTACCTGAGACGAATGATCTGGTTTATACAGGCAACTGGAAACAGGCATTCTTAAGACTGAGCAAGACACACAGCTTCCCGGAATTTACGTCACGTGTCTGCCCTGCACTCTGCGAAGCAGCCTGCACCTGTAATATAAACGGAGAACCGGTATCCACCAAAGAAAACGAACGTGCGATCATTGAGACAGCCTATGAGAACGGATGGGTAACCCCGCAGATCCCGGAAGTACGTACAGGCAAATCTATAGCAGTCATCGGAAGTGGTCCCTCCGGACTGGCAGCAGCCCAGCAGTTAAACAGACGAGGCCACAGCGTAACTGTATTTGAAAGAAAAGACCGTGTAGGCGGACTTCTCCGTTACGGTATTCCTAACATGAAGCTGGACAAAGCTGTTGTTGACAGAAGAATCCATCTTATGGAAGAAGAGGGAGTTAAATTTGTTACAAATGTAAACGTAGGAAAGGACATCAAAGCAGAAGAACTTCTGAAACAGTTCGACCGCGTCATCCTTGCCTGCGGAGCATCCAATCCACGAGACATTAAAGTTCCGGGACGGGATGCAAAAGGAATTTATTTCGCAGTAGATTTCCTGGGACAGGTAACAAAAGCGTTGTTGGATTCTGATTTTGCCAAAGTTCCATATGAACTTGCCAAAGGAAAAAATGTTCTGGTCATCGGTGGCGGTGATACAGGAAATGACTGTGTGGGAACATCTATCCGTCTGGGTGCCAAATCTGTGATCCAGTTAGAGATGATGCCCAAGCCGCCAGTGGAAAGAACACCATCCAATCCATGGCCGCAGTGCCGAGAGTCCTCAAAACAGATTATGGCCAGGAAGAAGCTATTGCAGTATTCGGACATGACCCACGAGTATACCAGACTACTGTTACAGAATTTATCAAAGATAAAAACGGAAATGTCTGCCAGGCAAAACTCACAAAATTAAAGAGTGAAAAAGATCCAAAGACAGGACGTATGATGATGGTTCCTGTAGAAGGAACAGAAGAAGTCATTCCTGTAGACGTAGTTCTTATTGCAGCCGGATTCCTTGGCAGTGAGAAATATGTAACAGACGCATTTAAGGTAGCCATCAACGGAAGAACTAACGTAGATACAAAGCCAGATCAGTATCAGACCTCCGTAGACAAAGTCTTCACAGCAGGAGACATGCACAGAGGCCAGTCCCTAGTAGTATGGGCAATCCGCGAGGGCAGGGAAGCTGCAAAGGCGGTAGATGAATCACTGATGGGATATTCCTATCTGTAAAAATAAGATAAAATATGACAAAGGTGCTATTGCCTGACGGAAAAGGACGTCAGGAAGTGGCACCTTTGTTTTTTTGAAGTGATTTTCGGGTGTTTCGGGTATTACAATAATTGTAGTTTAGTTTGAATAAACAAAAATACTTAGTAAACCCAGCGTAGTCCTATCAGCGATTACACGGCGAAGATGTGATTACCACACCGAAAACAAAGAAAAGTAATCGTATGATCAAAATGCCGAAGTTTCTCTGTGAAGAAATGCAGGAATATTTGCAGATGCTTTACGGATTGAAGAAGAAAGACCGAATCTTTACGGTCACAAAGAATATCGTAGAGGTGTATATCTGAATCTGCTTACAAGTGGAAGGTTGAATGATTATTTGGCTGATATAGAAGAACAGGCACAGAAACGCTTTGAAAGGATTGTAGAGCAGATGGCAGAGAGTGAAGGTATTACCGAACAACTTAAAGCAACTGATCAGGTGGCTTGGGTAGGAGAAATGAATAATATTTGGAGTAGAGCAAGAGAGGTTGTGAATGCTGAATTGATTTATAATTAAAAGAGAAGAGATTTTGGATAAATGCTTGACTGTAAACCTTGTTTATAGCTTATTCTTAAGATAAAATATAGTTGCTTGAAAGGAGTGCATAACATGAAAATAAAAGACGTAGAAGAACGAACGTAAGCGCTTAAATTTTAGGTATGATAGAAAAATCCCCGACTACTTTCCAGTAGTCGGAGCACCTTGACAATTCACATATGATTGATTTGATTCGTTTGCACGACGTTCGATCTCAGCTTTGACGGTTTCGTTCCATGGCGCCAGGAGTTCTAAGTCACCATCGCTCATCCTATCATCAGGCAGTTTTTCCAGCAGATAAGTAAGATAGTGATAGACGTTTACTCCATTGGCTTTTGCCATTTCTACCATTGTGTACACAACAGCACTGGCCTGGGCTCCGTTTGGTGTATCGCAGAACAGCCAGTTTTTGCGGCCTACTGTAAACGGGCGGATCGCATTTTCGCTGAGATTATTAGAAAAACTGCAGCGGCCATCTTCCAGATAGGTGGAAAGATAGGATCGGCGGTTCTGAATGTAGGTGACAGCTTTATCCATCCTGCTCCCACGGGTAGGATCCTGCTGATCAAGCCACGACAAAAAACCTTCTACTACCGCTTTTCTTTTTCAAGACGCGCCTTTTTGATAGCATCGAAGGAAGAATACTTTGATCTGATCACATCTTCCAGATGGAAGAGCTGGTTAATGTACAGCATTCCCTGTACGGATGG
>ENA-OQCS01001320-OQCS01001320.1-human-gut-metagenome-genome-assembly--contig:-NODE-1320-length-12918-cov-2.118912_pt1 | contig 12918 bp, 17 predicted proteins | sample MGYA00242757_ERZ504575 | MGnify/ENA primary metagenome ERZ504575 (study PRJEB26092, sample SAMD00036297) | human gut metagenome | host: Homo sapiens | study: EMG produced TPA metagenomics assembly of...
TAAAAACGAAGCAGTTCCGCGACGGAATTTCTCTCCTATTTTTTCATACAGATACAGACCATCCGCAAAACAGTAATCCGAAGCCTGCCAGCTCCAACAGATTCCACAGGGGATTGTCCGGACGCAGCAGGACCTGCTGGGTCTCCATATTGTCGGCATAACAGGTCGTGAGAAAGCTGCCGGCGAACAGCAGCATGGAAAGCAACATTGTCAGAAGCATGACAATGTTAAGCCCCAGACGGTAAATGATATTGCAACAAGATCTGTTCTGAGATCCACTCATGGAAACAATTCCTCCGTAACCACAACAAATTTCAATTATGCAAGCATATTGGCTCACTTGCGCTCATTATATCATAGCTTTTGCCCGCCCCCAAGAAAAATACGCGGGAAAAAAGCAAAAATAGTGGCTGTAATGGAACAAGCGTGGTACAATAAACTTTGTATAAGCACTTTTAACACGCAGAGATAAGAGGAATGGAAAATGGATAAAATTGCAGTACTGATCCCCTGCTACAATGAAGAGAAGACGATCGCCAAGGTGGTATCCGATGTGAAAAAGTTCCTGCCGGAGGCGGTGACTTATGTATATGACAATAATTCCACCGACGTACCGTGGAACTGGCAACGGAAGCGGGAGCGATCATACGTCATGAATATGCCCAGGGAAAGGGAAACGTGATCCGCAGAATGTTTCGTGAGATCGATGCGGAATGCTATCTTATGATCGACGGAGACGACACGTATCCTTTGGATTGTGCCCGGGAGATGGTGGCAAAGGTTTTGGAGCATCAGGCGGATATGGTGGTGGGAGACCGCCTGTCGTCTACTTATTTTACGGAAAATAAGCGGCCGTTTCATAATTTCGGCAACAGTCTGATGCGTGCGGGGATCAACGGCCTGTTTCATTCCGATATCAAGGACATCATGACCGGTTATCGCGCGTCAGTTATGAATTCGTGAAGACATTCCCGGTATTCTCCAAAGGATTTGAGATCGAGACGGAGATGACGATCCATGCGGTGAACTATAACATGCAGGTAGAGAATGTGGTGGTGGAATATCGTGACCGTCCCCAGGGCAGCGAGTCCAAGCTGAATACTTACAGTGACGGTTTCCGCGTGATCCGCAAGATGCTGCAGCTGTATAAAAACTATAAACCCATGCATTTCTTCGGCATGCTGGCATTTTTGCTGGCAGCGGTGTCGGTGATATTGTTTGTTCCGGTATTTTTGGAGTATCTGAATACGGGACTGGTGCCGAGATTCCCGACGCTGATCGCCTGCGGATTCATTCTGCTGGCGGGGATCCAGTCGTTTTTCTCCGGTATGATGCTGGAAGTTATGGCGGCCAAGGACCGGAGGATTTCGAGTATCGTCTGAACCGTGTGCATGGGGAACATCAGGAACGTAAAGGATGATAATATGCAGGAGAAGAGAATACTTCCCAGACGCAGAGGCGGTGTGCTGCTTTGCGTTCTGGGATGTCTGTTTGTATTTTTCGTAAAAACAGAAAAAGATCTGGCGGCCGCGGGCAATATCCTGTGGACGGCCGGATATGTGGGAAGCACTCTGCTGTGGACCGTGCTTATGGGATGCCTGCTGGGTGTGATCGGAACGTTTGTGGTCTATCGCGCGGCAGAGAGGCCGGCACCTGAGGGTGCCGGTAAAGACAATACCGGTAAAGACAATGCCGTGTTCTGCAGATCTGCCGCGTGGATACAGAACCGCTCCGGGGCACAGGTGTTTTTCGGAAGCCTGTTATTGTTATGTCTTGCATGGCTTCCGGTATATCTGGCATATTACCCGGGAATCTGTGCTTATGATGCACCGGTACAGACCGGACAGATCGTGGACCATTATTATTTTGATCATCATCCGATCGTGCACACGTTGCTTTTACAGGGGATGCTGTGGCTGGGAACGCAGCTGTTCGGAAGTATGAATGCCGGAATGGCACTGTACACTGCGCTGCAGATGCTGCTGCTGGCGGGCAGCATGTCCTACGGTGTGCTGGTATTGCACAGACGGCAGGTGGCGGCAGGCTGGCAGATCGTGATGCTGCTGCTTGGAATGTTTTTCCCGTTCCACTGGTATATGAGTGTCAGCATGACAAAAGATACGGTATTCAGTGCTTTTTTACTGCTGCAGCTGATCAGTCTGACGGATCTGTTGCTGGAGGACCGCAGGGAATGGCGTCCCGGAGTCCGGGATCTGCTGTTTTTTATCGGAACAGTGGGAATGATACTGTTTCGCAATAACGGAAAATATGCTATGATGGTACTATTAGCATTTCTTTTCCTGGCAGTATGCTTTGGAAAAAGGGCGAGGAAGCTCTGGGGGAGACTGTTTACGGTAAGTGTGGCAGCTTTCTGTATAGGGCTTTTTGTGCTGTCCGCAGTGTTCTCCGCAACGCACGCGGAACAGGGAGACAGGAGAGAGATGCTGAGTATGCCGATCCAGCAGATGGCCCGCTGCATGATCTATCATGGAGGAGTGGGAGTACTCCCTGAGGATGACGGTACCATGTCGGAGCAGGATTGGGCACTGGTGAATGATTTTATATTGGATGAGGCCTACAGGGATTACGATCCCGGCATTGCGGATCCGGTAAAGCGGCATACCAACACGTATGTGGCGCGTTATCGCTCGGGAGATTTCTTACGGACCTATTTTCATCTGCTGAAATCTTATCCCGGAGATATGATCAAATGCCGCACTGGCAGTGGATGCCGGCTTTTTGTCTCCCTTGGATGTCACCCATGCGGCGGTGAACGAAGTGCAGGGAGAGAGGGGCTCGGATATATACAGACACGATGGGAAGAAGATACCCTGAACAACAGAGGGATCTACAAAGACAGCAAATGGCCGGGACTGTATAACTGCCTGGAGGCATGGGCGGACGGGAACGGTTATCTGAAGCTTCCGGTACTGAAATATCTGTTCGTGCCGGGCAGTTATCTGTGGCTGTATCTGGCGCTGGCGGCGATCCTTGTGATCGTGGACAGAAAGCGCTACTGTCTGCCACTGGCGGTGATCGCGGGATATTATGGGACGATGCTGTTAGGCCCCACGGTGCAGATGCGATATGTCTATCCGGTGATGCTGGCACTGCCGTATCTGGCGGTACTGATGTGCGGAACCGGCCGGAAGACGGAAAATGAAAAAACAGAGACAGATCAGAGATAAAGACAAAACAGAGACAAAACAAAGACAAAACAGAGACAGAGTTAGGATAGAGGAATGGACAAGCTGATCATAGGAGCAGGGCTGTATGGATTGTATGCGGCGCTGTATTGTGCAAAAAAAGGGCAGCAGGTAGAGGTGCTGGAGATGGAAGAGGCTCCTTTTACCAGAGCCACATATATCAATCAGGCCCGGGTACACATGGGATATCACTACCCGAGGTCTCTGTCTACGGCCATGAAATCCGCCGGATATTTCAAACGTTTTACAGAGGACTATTCCTTCTGTCTTCATACCGCGTTTCAACAGATTTATGCTACTTCGGCTCATTTTTCCTGGACGGATGCGGCGGAATTTTTGAAGTTCTGCCGGGATGGTGGGATTCCCTGCAAGACTCTTCCGGTGGAGGAATATTTCCAGCCGGGATTGTGCGATGGTGCTTTTCTCACCGAGGAATATACCTATGATGCCCATATTCTGCGGGATTATCTGCTGGAGGAAATTGCGAAATATCCGGGAGTGAAGCTGCACTTCGGGCGGCAGATCACAGAGATCGTGAAGCAATCGGACTGCTATGAAATCACCGCATTGCATGAGGGCCATAGAGAGGTATACCGGGCACCGTTTGTGCTGAATGCCACTTACGCTTCCGTGAATCAGGTGCTGGAAAAGGTAAAGGGAGTCACGCAGAACCCTTCGGACTGAAGTATGAATTATGTGAGATCATCCTGTGCAAAACAGGTGACAAGCTCAGGGACATCGGATTTACAGTAATGGATGGACCGTTTTTCTCCATTATGCCTTTCGGCAGGACGGGATATCATTCCCTGACTTCGGTGACTTTTACACCGCATAAGACAAGCTACGATGCTACACCGCAGTTCTCCTGCGTGGGGGCGGACGGCAATCTCTGCAGAGGCGGCTGGCTGGGGAATTGCAACGATTGTCCCGGCAGACCGGAGAGTGCATGGGAGTATATGTCTACGCTGGCGAGAAGTATCTGCGGGAAGAATATAGCTTCAGTTATGAGAAGTCACTGTTCTCCATGAAGCCGATCCTGAAGGCTTCGGAGATCGATGATTCGAGACCTACCGTGATCCGGGCATTATCCGAGAGCCCCACCTTCATCAGCGTCTTATCCGGCAAGATCAACACGGTATATGACCTGGATCCTTTTTTAGATTAGGATAACCATTCCGAGAGATTATAAATAATAGATATAGGGGAAACGTTATGGAGAGAACCGCAATCCTGAATAAAGAGAAAAATTTTGTATCCTGCGTGCTGTATCTGCACAACGATGGTGCGCACATCCGTGATTTCCTGAATACGGTCTGTGGCACCATGGAAGAACATTTCGAAAAATATGAGATTGTCTGTGTGAATGACTGCTGCATGGACAATACCATCGAGGAGATCCATCGATTTCTGGAAGAAAGCAGTGGAAATCATGTGGTGAGCATGATCAATTTAAGCTTTTATCAGGGAGTCGAGATGGCCATGAATGCCGGAAGAGACCTGGCAGTGGGAGATTTCCTGTTCGAATTCGACAGATGCCTGCCGGATTTTGAGCCGTCACTGATCATGGATGTTTATTACAGAGCGCTGGAAGGCTATGATGTGGTGGCAGCCGCTCCGGGGAGAGATGTGGCACTGACCTCGCGGCTGTTCTATGCAGTATATAATCTGGGAAGCCGTAATACCTATAAGCTGCGTCAGGAGAGATTCCGTATCATATCCCGCCGCGCAGTGAATCGTGTGAATCAGATGAATGCGTACATTCCTTACCGCAAGGCGATGTATATGAATTGCGGACTAAGGGCGGATACGCTGGTCTATGAGAATAAAAAGAAGGCAGGCAGTGCCAGGAACCGGGAGGAGCGCAGTACCCGCAGCAGTCTTGCACTGGATACACTGATCATTTTCACCAATGTCCTGGAGAAGTTCTCTATGCTGGTGAGTGCGATCCTGTTCTCTGTGATGATGATCATGTTTGCCTGGATCGTGTATTCGATCTTCAGCACGGTACGTCCCGTGGAAGGTTGGATGAGTCTCATGACGCTGATATCGTTTGGATTTTTCATGATGTCCGTCATGCTGACGCTGATCTTCAAATATCTGTCCGTAATCTTGAATATGAGCTTTAAGAGACAGCACTACGTAATCGAAGGAGTGGAAAAACTGACAAAATGATGTTTACGATTATTTTTCCGGTATTAAATGAACGTCTGCGCTTAGAGAGCGGTGTGACCCGCACGGTGGAATATCTGCAAAGCATTGCTTTTGAAGACTATGAGATCATTATCGTGGATAACGGTTCCGAGGATGAAACACCGCAGATCGCAGAAAAGCTGTGTAAAAAATATGATAAAGTAAAATATGAGAGGATCAATGTCCGCGGTGTGGGTGCGGCATTCCGCAGAGGTGTGGAAGTAAGCCACGGCGATGTGGTAGGCTATATGGACATCGACCTTTCCACCAATATCAGGCATCTGGGAGAGGCTATTCATCTCTTCGAGACGCAGCCGGAGGTCCAGTATATTAACGGCAGCCGTTTTGCCAGAGAATCCGATACCAAGGGCAGAAAAATGGTACCGCAGGATCACGTCGCAGGGACTGTTGATTCTGTTAAAGCTGTTCTTACGGATGAAATCCACGGATGCCATCTGCGGCTTCACATTTGTCCGCAGAGAGACGGCACTCTCGCTGATCGAGGCTGCAGCCGGGATAACGGGTGGTTTTATATGATCGAATTCCTGTTGCGTGCGGAGAAACGGGGCGTGAAGATTCTGATTATCCGGTGGAGTGGCAGGAAGATTATAATACTACGGTAAAAGTGTTCAAGACGATCTGCAATTATCTGGTGCAGATCGCGAGACTGTTCAACGAGTTTTATATTAAGAAGCATATATAAGATGCCGGATAATCCCGGTGAAAGATTGAAAATAAGAGAAGAAATGTACATCGTGCGAGTTTAGAAACGATGTAAATGAAATGACAACAGGTAAGAGAGAAGGACAAAAAATGGCACATATTAAGAGAATCGATCTGACGAGGGATGTAAAAGCCCATGAAGATGCTTACAGAGAAGCTATCGAGAAGGTATGTCGTGAGACAGCTTTTTCCGGAGGCAAATATGCAGATGCATTTGACAAGGAATTTGCTGCTTACGTGGGCAGTAAATATGCCAGCGGTGTGAACAACGGTACTTCCGCATTGCATCTGGCGATGCTGGCGCTGGGCGTAGGCCCCGGAGATGAGGTCATTGTTCCTGCCAATACTTATATCGCGACGGCATGGGGCGTCAGCTATACGGGAGCCACGCCGGTGTTCGCAGACTGTACGCCGGATACCTGGGAAATCGATTCTTCCGTGCTGGAGGCGAAGATCACGGAGAGGACGAAGGGATCATCGGTGTCCATCTCTACGGTCAGCCTTTCGATTATGCAGGCGTGCGCGAGATCGCAGACCGTCACGGTCTGTTCGTGGTGGAGGATTGCGCACAGGCCCACGGGGCACAGTTTGAGGGGAAAAATGTGGGAACCCTGGGAGATCTGGCATGCTTCAGCTTCTATCCGGGCAAAAACCTCTATGCTTTCGGAGAAGGCGGAAGTGTCACCTGTGAGAAGGAAGAGTACTATAAGCATATCGACCGCCTGAAAAATCAGGGCTGCGATGTGCGTTATTATCATGATGAGATTGGATATAATTATCGACTGGAGGGACTGCAGGGTGCGGTATTGAGCGTAAGCCTGAAATATCTGCCGGAGTGGACGAAGAGACGTCAGGAGATCGGACACCGCTATATCCGGGAGATCACGAATCCTCTGATCACCATGCAGCATCATCCGGAGAACACCACACCGGTGTTCCATCTGTTCGTCATCACGGTACCGGATCACGATGATTTTGTGAAGTATATGGCAGACAATGATGTGGAATGCAACATGCATTATCCGGTGCCCTGCCATTTACAGAAGGCATATGCAAACCTTGGTTATAAGCCGGGAGACTGCCCGAATGCGGAATACCTGGCAGCACATTGTGTGACACTGCCGCTGTTCCCCGAGATGCGGGAGGATGAGATCCGGAGAGTCATCGAGCTGTGTAATGCTTACAGACAGTAAGGAGATCACAATGCAGACAGTAACAGCAGAAAATAAAACATCGGAAAATAAAACATCGGAAGCAATTTCTGAGAACTACCGGGATACGCAGGCCGGGATCTGTCTGCGCCTCATGACCTATGAGGATACGGACCGTATCGTGGCATGGCGTAACAGCGATGCCGTGCGTAAAAATTTTATCCTGATCAGGAGCTTTTTACCAGGAGTCCCATGAGCACTGGATCCGGACCCGTGTGGAGACCGGAGATGTGGTGCAGATGATCATCTGCGACCTGGAAGGGGATACTCCCCTCGGATCTGTGTATATCCGGGATATTGACAGACATCACAATAAGGCGGAGTACGGAATCTTCATCGGGGAAGAGAGCGCCAGAGGCCGCGGAATCGGCACGGCGGCGGCGAAGCTGATGCTACGGTACTGTTTTGAGAAGGAAAAGCTGCACAGAGTCTACCTGCGGGCATTGTCGGAGAACCTGCAGGCAATCCGAAGCTATGAAAAAGCGGGCTTCGTCAGAGAAGGACTGTTAAGAGATGATGTGTGTATTGACGGTGTGTACCGGGATATTGTCTGGATGGCAGCCGTGAATCCGGCAGACTAAGAAGGAGCGAGCAACAAAAAATGGACAGAATCAACAAAGTAAGCTTTGTAATCCCCTGCTACCGTTCGGAGCATACACTGCCCCATGTGGTTACGGAGATCCGGGAGAAAATGGAGGAGCTGTCACAGTATACCTATGATATTTTTCTGGTAAATGATGCTTCCCCGGACAATACCATGGAAACGATCCGGGAGCTGTGTGAAAAATACGATAATATCAAGGGCATCGGATTCGCCAGGAATTTCGGACAGCATGCGGCGCTGATGGCGGGACTTAGACATTCCGACGGAGATTATGTGGTGTGCCTGGATGATGACGGACAGACCCCCGCCGATGAAGTGGATAAGCTGCTAAATAAGCTGGAGGAAGGCTTTGATGCTGTCTATGCCAGTTATGAACACAAGCAGCACTCCACATTCCGGAATCTGGGAAGCAAGGTCAATGAGCTGATGACGCGGATGATGTTAAACAAGCCCGCGAATCTGTATATTTCCAGCTATTTTGCGGTGAAGCGGTTCGTGGTGGAGGATATGATCCGCTATGAGAATTCGTATCCTTATGTCATCGGACTGGTGCTCCGTGCCACGAAAAACATTACCAACGTGCCGGTGTGTCACAGAGAGCGGGAAGAGGGCAATTCCGGTTATACGCTCAAGAAGCTGCTGGATTATGGTTCAACGGATTTACGGCATTTTCCGTGAAACCGCTGCGGATCGCCACATCTCTCGGTGTGGGCTTCGCAGGACTGGGTTTTCTCTATGGAATCTATACGATCATCAAGAGGCTGGTGAATCCCAATGTCCCTATGGGCTTCAGCGCATTGATGGCGGCACTGGTATTTTTCGGCGGCATGATCATGATCATGCTGGGACTGATCGGAGAATATGTGGGACGTATCTACATCAGCATGAATAATTCTCCCCAGTATGTGATCCGTGAGAAGATCCATCTGGAGGAATAGGGAGAGAAATATTTTTATGAAGAAAGAGCAATTTACGGACTGGTGGAAACAGGATAAAAGATATCTGACACTGGTGAAGGCGGTACTGATGGCGCTGCTTCCCGTGGTGTGCTGTCTGGTGCGGACGGCGGCAGAGGGGAGGAGCATCGGACAGGTGTATCTGCCTTCTTCGGAATGGAACGATGAACTGTTTTATTTTAAACAGGTCGAAAGCATTGTGAAATACGGATTTCCCAGAGGGTATTTCGGATTTAACGAAAGTCATGCGCTGCAGCTGTCTTTCGCAGCCTGGAGTCCCGTGCTGGTATTTCCCTGGATCCTGTGGGGACTGGTGTTCGGCTGGAATCTGCTGTCACCGGTGATCTGTAATATCGTACTGCTGACGATCACCATGTTCGTGTTCGTATGGCTGGTGAAACCCACCTGGAAGCAGCTGGGCATCCTGACGGTGCTTTTCAGCCTGTACACACTGTTCACCAGATACATGCTGTCCGGTATGCCGGAGGTCATCTGCTTTGGCATGCTGATCCTGTTTTACGGACTGGCTTTTTCCTATCTGAATAAGGAGACAAATGGCAAGCTGATTGCTATGTTTATTGTCTCGGTATTGTTGACCCTGATGCGGCCGTACATGCTTTTGTTTTTGCTGCTGGCCTGCTTTTTCCGGATCCGCAGAAGCCGTAAGAGCGGATGGATCGTTTCCGCTTCCGTGGTGGCTGTCACGGGAGTGGTGTATGTGCTGATCAAGCACTATCTGGCGCGGAATATTTTACACCGTTGTTTTACACGGACTGGATCACGACGTTTTTCACTGACGGCATCGGTGCCGGTGTCCGGAATTTCTTCGGGACGCTGCACTGGAAGGGGCTGGAATTCTACAGACATTGTGTGTCCGGTATGAAGAACGGCCTGGCTTCCGGAGCCTTTTTTGACGGTTATCTGTTGCTGCTAGCCATTCTGCTGGTGCAGAGTTTCCTGGATTTCAGAGCATACCGCAGGGAGAAACAGACCGGGCTGCGTAACCAGCTGATCATAGAAGTGCATTTCGCCTTCAGCCTGATCGCGATGCTGTTTGCCCATCTGCTGATGTATAAAATGGTGGAAGGAAGCAAACATTTCCTGACTTTTATTGCGGCGGGAATTTTCATCGTGAGTATGCTCCAGACCAGATACTATAAGAAAGCGGTGCTTTTGGGAGCGGCTTTCCTGTATCTGTACAGTTACAAGGCGGTGGAGCCTTATGATTATCAGGTACCGTATGTCACGGAGGAGCGGGAAGAGCAGGTGGAATACTGGAGACAGATCTTCGCAGAGAAGCTGGTCATGAATACCGATCAGGTACCGAATTACGATAATGTGGTGATATGGACCTTCGGGGACGATACGCCGGAGGGGAACCGGAATCTGAAATGGCAGCTTCTGTATGGAGCGCCGGAAGGCTTTGGTATCAGCTGCTGTGAGAGAGAATATCTTTTGGAGCATCTGACGGAGCTTCAGAGCAGATATCTGGCTACGGTAAGCGGAGGAGAGATCGACAGGCAGTGCCGTGAACAAGGGTATGAAGAACTGGGAAGAGATGCGGATATGGTGCTGTATCGCAGATATTGAGGATTGTGGGAGTGCGGAGCATATAATCATCCGCTGGCAGCCAGGCCAGGAATATAAGAAGATAGGAAGCGGAAGGACAGAAGGTCCATGGAGACATGCAGCAGGAAAACCAATAATTTTATACGGACAAAAGGATGGCTGTTGCTGTGGCATGCGCTTCCGGTGATCGCACTGCTCCTCTGGGGAGCTTTCGACATCCGGAATAACCTCTGGTATGATGAAGCGTATTCAGCGTCGATGGTATCTCTGCCCTGGAAACGGCTGATCTATATTACGGCGACGGATGATCATTCGCCGTTCTATTATGTCATCCTGAAGCTGTTTTATCATCTGTGCGGCGGTGGGACCCATTTCTGGTCACTGAAGCTGTTGTCTGTGCTTTTTATGACCGGGTATATGCTGCTGGGAAAATATTACGTGGCGAAGCTGTTCAATCGGAAGATTTCGGTATATTTTATGACATTTTCCCTGTTGATGCCCATTTTCAGTGTGCAGGCGGGAAATGTGCGGATGTATGCCATGGCATTGTTTTTCCTGACACTGGCGGGACTTGCGGCTTATGATATTTATCGGGAAGCAACCCGGAGAAAATGGATCGTGTTCTGTGTGGCGAGCATATGCACGGTGTACTGTCATACGTTTGCATTGATACAGACTTTTTTATTTTATATGCTTTTCCTGGCGGCGATCCTGATCTGCCGCAGAAAAGATCTGGTAAAGGGATTTTTTATCTCCGGCTTCACAGTGGCGATCGTGTTCTCCCCCTGGCTGGCGGTGACCTGCAGACAGTTCATCCTGCGGATGCGCTATGATGACGGTTCTACCGCAGAACTGGCGACTCTGAATTCCGTGATGGATTATTTCAAGGAATGGTTTTCCGCGGTGGAGACACCCATCGGCATTGTGGTGCTGCTGGGGATGGCACTGTGCCTGGTATTGAGTTATGGCGCCGTGGACTGGGTACGCCAGCATCATAATGCAGCTCCGGCCATCGCGGCAGCGGCGTTTGCCCTCACTGGAATCGTGGGAGGGGTGATCTCTGCTACCGTCAATAATTGCTTCATGGGGCGTTATGCATTTCCGGGCATGGGTTTCGTCATGCTGTGGTACGCGGTGGGATTCGCACAGATCCTGGAGAGCAGTGGCACAAATGGGAGAAAATGGTGGACCGGTGGCATCCTCGGTACGGCCTGTCTGTGTTTCCTGCTTCAGTACAGCTCGGAGCTCCGTCTGGAGTACGACGGAGGCCTGGAGATTTATGAGAATTTTGTGGAGACCCAGATGACGGACAACGATGCGGTCATCGGACCTTATACGCATACGATCTTCCTGAATGTATATCATCCGGAGCTGCATTATTATATCATCGGCTATAAATTATACAGTCTTCCTTTTGTGAATACGGACGCACTCACGGATTACAGTCAGCTGGATTCCTACGAGAATCTCTGGTATATCTGTTTTCAGGGGGGAACACCCAATGACTGGAGGACGAATATGACTACGAGGAAGCGTTGGAATTCCATTATATGTATTATGATTTTGTGATTTATCGCATAGAGCCGAAGACGATAGAACAGCAGCAATAAGATCAGGAACAGGGGCAGACAAAAAGGAATGGAGAAATACAGAGAAACGAAAACAACAGCAGACTGGAATGGGATGCTTCAATAAGCTATGTGGGAACCGGCTGTATATGGGAATCCTGCTGCTTACAGCAGTATGTGCGTACGGTTATAAGGTAACAAATGTTACCATCGGTATCGATGACACCCCATCTTTATACTATTTTGAAGAGGGACTGATCGCCATTGTGGGGCGGTGGGTATTGTTTCTGCTGAATAAAGTGATATCCCTGGCGGAATTTGCCCCGTTTGTAACGGATTTTGCTGCGGTACTTCTTCTGATCGCGGCGGCAATCGTGTGGTCGGCATTGTTCTATTCGGTGTTCGGTGAGAAGATCCCGATGACGGGATATGCTTATTTCGCAGCAGTATTTGTATCCTGTCCGTTGATCAGCGAAGTATTCACATATTTTCTCCACAATGGGATAGCCATCGGATATCTGAGCTGTGCAGTCAGTCTGTGCTGTATGAGGGAGTGGCAGCTCAGTATCCGGAAGCAGCGCAAGGGATCCGGTCTCCGGGAGAAGCCGGACTGCCCGGCTGTGACGAAGCTTGCGGCAGCTGCGGTATTTTTATGGATTGCCATGGGCTGTTATGAGTCCTTTATGATTCTGTGGCTGGCGGGCCTGGTATTGCTTCTGCTGGCAGAGCGGATAGGCATGGAAACTGTACACTGCAGCGGAAGAACAAAAAAAGTCGTACGTCTGAGCATCGATCGATGTACAGCTACGTACGTCTGAGCATCGATCGATGTACAGCTACGTACGTCTGAGCATCGATCGATGTACACTACGTACGTCTGAGCATCGTCAT
>ENA-OQCS01001321-OQCS01001321.1-human-gut-metagenome-genome-assembly--contig:-NODE-1321-length-12905-cov-2.737361_pt1 | contig 12905 bp, 19 predicted proteins | sample MGYA00242757_ERZ504575 | MGnify/ENA primary metagenome ERZ504575 (study PRJEB26092, sample SAMD00036297) | human gut metagenome | host: Homo sapiens | study: EMG produced TPA metagenomics assembly of...
GTGCAGAGTTGTGCTTGCACAAGGATCTGCATTTGGCGAATGTACATCATCGAGCTGTTAAGCGAGATGATGTACAAAGTATAAGAATCGAGTAGGAGTCAGCCTACTCGATTATATACGATTTTGGTGTATACAATGATGTGGAATGGTGTACAAAGTATGCGGAGCGGCAGCTCCTTCTGCAAAGCTGCATTATAGCAGCAGATCATCTATCTTCACATAGTCTCCCATCCGGTATGCTTCAATTGCATTTCCATTGATCACATAGAACTTTTCGTTTGCATACACACCGCGGGTTCCAAGATAAGAATTACCGTTGACTTCCTCTTGCATCTGTACCTGGAAGCCCTGATCTTTATCGTAAGAAAGGATCACATACTGGTTGGCAGATCCGGAAAGCGGAAAGCCGATCAGATTCTTTTCCGGATCAACCAGTGCTGCACGGTAGTCAGAAAAAACATCCGAATAGTAGTACTGATCCAGGGTGTACTTGCTGACTTCCTTCACATCCGAAGGATCACGGATATCAAACATGGAGATCTTTACCCCGTTTGTAATGCCATTTTCATCGGTATCCATACCGATGCCAAGAAGCAGATTATCACTGTAAAAATGCAGGTATTCCGAAAAGCCGGGAATTTTCAGCTTGCCAAGGATCTTCGGATTCTCCGGATCGGAAAAGTCTACGGAAAATAAAGGATCTGTCTGTTCATAAGTTACAAAGTAACCGGTATCGCCCAAAAATCTTGCGGAATAGACCTGTTCATTTTTGGCAAGATCCTCGATCTTACCGATTGTTTTCAAATCTGCATCCAGCACATAGACTGAATTGGACTGTGAAGAGTTTCCGACATTATGCGTAACCGTTGTCACCAGTCGCAGCGTATTGTCATACTCATCAATGCTGAAGGAATCGTTCAGATATCCTTTTACTTTGCCCTGGGCAGAGCCGGAAGTTTTCCTTTATTGTAAGACAGCTTGCGGAGGATCGTCTGATTCTTTGACGCAAGATTATCTGCGAGGATACTGCTGTTCGCATACTCGTAAATATAAATGTTGTTCTCACTCACATAGACTTCGCCATTCTCAGACATGACTGCTTTCTGGTTTGCTGCCTTATCCGGACTGGAAGCGGAAACGGAGCTGACAACAAGGTACTGGTCTGCTGCATGGTTCGTCGGGAGATAGATATCCGACTGCTTCAGAAGATTGTCACCAACAAGCGGAACATAGGAAGGATAATCTTTTTTTGGTGATCGTATCGTAAATATAATAGTCGCTGAATACATACAGGTATCCGTCTTTAAAACGTGAAGTGCGGTAGTAACCACTCTGATCCACGGTTCCGATGGATTTCGGATTGTTGATATCTGTCAGATCGTAAGTCTGGATACGGGTACAGCTGCCGCGGTACAACGTCTTGCTATCAGAATCAACCTGCGTGTTCTGCATGTTGCCAAGGACAAAAAGCTTCTGGTCACTTAAGTAAAATTCAGATGCCTGAAAATTCTCATTCAGCGAAATACCGGAAACAACCTTCATCTGATCAGACCGGATATCTACAATGGAAATTTCCTGTGAGTTTGCTTTCAGTGTATAAAGATAACTTCCATCCGTTTTTACAATGTCTGCTTCACCGACGCCTCTGTGCGGACGTTGGTATCGGAAAATGAAGTATCCACAGCGCGTGTAGAGGCTGTTGAAGAATCCGAAGAGGAGCTGGAACTATCGGTACGTGCACCATTGTCGGCTGTTTCAGTTGAATACATGACAATTCCGCCGTCGGTTGAACCGGTAACAGATGAAGAATCCAACTCATCCTGATAAGATTGCAGGTATGTGTAGACTTCATCATAATCGGTTGCCGTCTCTAAAGTATCGGAAGAGGCAAGCTTACCGGAGGATGTACCGATTGAAGAACTGCCTTTTGTGGAAGAAGTGGCTGAGTCTGAAGAAAGATTCTGCTGGCGGATGTGGGCGCCAATGCCGACAACCAGTACCAGTGCGGCAGCGATAAGTCCTCCGCGCATCCGGTGGCCGCGGGAAAATCCATGCTTTTTCGGGATATGTCCGGAAGCCTGAGTGCGGTTATGCTCTTCCAGCATTTTCATAATCTGATCCGGTGCAAGGCTTTCCGGAACAGGAGTTTTTTCCGTAGATTGTTTTATTTTATCCAGTATTTCTTTTTCGTGATCTGTCATATGAAACACCTCCTATTACTCTTTTATCCTACTCTTTCAGAAGCCAGCTCATCTTTTCGAGGGCACGCTTTCTGCGGGAGCGGACTGTATTCGGGTTCATTTTTAGCATTTCTCCGATCTCTTTACTGTTGTAACCGCCATAGACGGATAAGCCGATGATCAGCTGATCGTCTTCATCGAGAATAAGAAAAGCACGCTCGACATCTGTGCGGAGTCCGTCACAGTATGTAGCAGAAGCATGATCTTCTTTCAGCTCGGTCTCGGTCCGTTCACGGCTCTTTAACTTCCGGCGGCACACATTTGCCAGAATCTGAAAGATCCAGGAACGGAATGCTTCTTCTTTGCGTAATTTATGTATATTCTCATAGGCGGAAAGAACGGCTTCACTGACGGCGTCTTCTGCATCCTGCGGATGATGCATCATGCAGAGCGCAAAACGATACAGATCCTGATAAACCGTCTTATATAATTCTTTAAATGCAATTGCATCGATCATAAAGTCCCTCCTCTCAAAATCGGTTCTTTGTATATAAGAGTATAAAAAGTCGGAAGTGTTGCAAAAAGGGACAGAAAAATTTCCGTCCCTTTGAAATCATATCATTTTCTGAGAAAAATTAACCTTTGTAATAGTTGATCAGACATCCTTTGAGGATGATCTCACGTTCTGCATCCGTCAGATCACCGAGTTTCAGATCGATCTCTTTCAGATCATCGCCTACGACATAAGCCTTGATCGTGGAAGCTTTGTCTTCTACTGCTTTGCGGATATCCGGCACGAAGAGATAGTCACCGTTCCTGAAAGAAAGCTTTGTGTGTTCCTCTTCGGTAATAAACGGAAGCATGCCCCAGTTGATCAGGTTCGAGCGGTAACGTTTGGTTGCGTACTCATTCGCGATATTCGCCCAGCCGCCGAGGACCTTCTGGCAGGAAGCAGCCTGCTCACGGGCAGAACCATCACCAGGTTTGACCGCAAAATGGTACTTCCGACACCGATATTTCCTTTGCCGACTTCCGGATAAGACTTCTGGATTGCTGCCATCACCGGTTTTAATTCATCCAGTACATCCAGTGGACAAGTACCTGCTTCAATCGCTTTCTGGGCTTTCTGGACCTCTTTCGCGCGTCCTACATAGGCAGGATCCTTTCTGGAAAGTGCAAATTCAGCAAGTCCAAGCGGGTTGGAACGATAAGAAGAAGTCTCGCCGGACGGGATCAGTTCGTCTGTCGTTGTAACCGGATCGTGGATCTCAGATACAACCTTCAGGATCAGATTCTCAGGAAGAGCGCTCATTGCCGGCCAGTCTTTGATGTTCGGTCCGAATTTGATCTCAACCGAAGGATCAGCAACGCCGTGGCTGTCAAATACACGGTTGGCGTAAATTCTGGAATCAAAGTGGTAGGTCGGGTTCTTGTATTCAATATCAAAATCTGTTGCCGGAGTAAGGAAACCTTTGTTCGCAGCAGTTGCGGCAATGGAACGTGCATCCATAAGGCAACAGATGCGATCTGTCCACTCTGCAGCTTGCTTCCTTCGCGGTTCGGGAAGTTACGGGTAGAGTGACGGATGGAAAATGCATTGTTTGCCGGGGTATCCCCTGCACCGAAGCACGGTCCGCAGAAGCTGTCTTCACGATCGTACCGGCTTCCATCAGTCAGCAACCGCACCATTTTTCACAAGCTCCATGTAGATCGGTGTACTTGCCGGGTAAACACTGAAGGTAAATTCATCTGATCCGATGTATTTGCCACGGATGATGTCTGCGGCAGCACAGATATTTTCAAAACCGCCACCGGCACAGCCTGCGATGATACCCTGATCGACATAAAGTTTACCATTTACGATCTTGTCCTGAAGAGAGTAATCCACAGCACCGTCCAGGCTTACCAGCGCGCGCTGCTCTACATCGTGGAGAACATCTGCAAGGTTGGCATTGACATCCTCAATGGTGTAGACATTGGACGGATGGAACGGCATAGCGATCATAGCTTGATTTCACTCAAATTGACGTATACAAGACCGTCATAGTAAGCGACTGCGCCAGGCTCCAGTTCCCTGAAGTCATCACTTCTTCCGTGGATATCGTAGAACTCTTTGATCTTGTCATCGGTTCTCCAGATAGAAGAAAGGCAGGTTGTCTCTGTCGTCATAACATCGATTCCGATACGGAAGTCTGCACTTAATTTGCCAACGCCAGGTCCGACAAATTCCATGACCTTGTTATTGACATAGCCATTGCCGAAGGTTGCGCCGATGATAGCAAGGGCAACGTCCTGCGGTCCGACACCTTTCACCGGTTCGCCGTCCAGATAGATTCCGACAACGCCCGGCATCTTGATATCATAAGTCTTGTTCAGAAGCTGTTTTACAAGCTCCGGTCCGCCCTCTCCCATTGCCATGGTACCGAGTGCACCATAACGGGTGTGGCTGTCAGAACCAAGGATCATCTTGCCGCCGCCTGCGAGCATTTCACGGGCAAACTGGTGGATAACGGCCTGATGAGGCGGAACATAGACACCGCCGTACTTCTTCGCACAGGTCAGTCCAAACATGTGGTCATCTTCATTGATCGTACCGCCGACTGCACACAGAGAGTTATGGCAGTTGGTCAGAACATAAGGATCGGGAATTTTTCCAGTCCGGATGCTCTTGCAGTCTGGATGATTCCGACAAAGGTAATGTCGTGCGAAGTCAGCTTGTCAAATTTGATCTGAAGCTGCTGCATATTACCGGAAGTATTATGCGCACTTAAGATCCCATAAGCCATTGTCTCTTTTGCAGCAGCTTCTTTTGTTGTCTCAATACCTGTCTTGCTTTTTACGGCAGCAAGTGCATCGGGTGCATCTGCAATTACCTCAGTACCGTGTAAAAGATAGGCACCGCCTTTGTATAATTTCACCATATCATGTCCTCCTATTTTCTGTTTTCTATGAATTTCATGTGGTCTGCGACCATCAGAGCAATCTTAAATGTCAGGGCGTCCTCAAAGACTCTGACATCCAGCCCGGTCTGCTTCTGGATCTTCTCCAGCCGGTAGACGAGCGTATTCCGGTGGACGAAAAGCTGTCTCGCTGTCTCCGAAATATTCAGGCTGTTTTCAAAAAATTTATCAACTGTGGATAAGGTTTCTTCGTCAAACTGATCAACGGTATTTCCGGCAAATACTTCTTCCAGGAACATCTCGCATAAGGAAACGGGAAGCTGGTGGATCAGCCGTCCGATACCGAGTTCGCGGTAGGATAAAATATTGCGTTCCGGATAGAAGATACGTCCCACATCCAGAGCCATGCCAGCTTCTTTGTAAGACTGTGAGACCTCTTTGAGTTCGGGAATGATGGTTCCGAAGGAAAGCCGGACATTGACCATAGCTTCGGTGTTGATCGCATTCACCAGCATATCGGCAGTCGAACGGATCGTATCATAATCATCCGTACTGTCAAGGGATTTGATCAGAATAATATGTCCCTCATCTACGGCAGTAACAAAATCACCGGTTCCCGAGGAATAAATCCCACGGATCATATCCAGGACGATCGTGTCATCTGGATTCTTCGGTTCGATCAGATAGACGACTCTGCGCTGCTCCACTGTGATACCAAGCTTTTTCGCCTGGTTGTAGATATCTACGAGAAGCAGGTTATCCAGGAGCAGGTTCTGGATAAAACGATTACGGTCAAGACGTTCGCTTCCGGATCTTAAAAGGCTCTCCAGCTGGCAGACACTTAAGCGTCCGCTGGTATGCACATCAATCTCATTATTGTGCTCGATTACGAAAATATAAGTCAGTTCATCATCATCATAAACCGGAAACAGACCATAGCATTCATCCAGGTGCTCCTCCGATACGCCGGTAACCTCCAGCTCTTTTAAAAATGAAGCAGACAGCTTTTTTTACTGCAGGCTTCTCCTTACCTACAGCTGCAAGCATCACTCCGTCTGTGTTCCAGATGGAACAGTTACACTCGATGATATCCCCTATTTCATTGATTGTTCTCTGTAAAATCTGGTTGGATAACAATCCATTCACCTCTCCATTCTTTTCAATATATGACAAATGGGAGAATTGTGAAATTCCCCCATCTTCTTCTGACAATACAATCTGATATTATTTTAGCAAATGTTTCACACTTTAGCAAGCTAAAATGAAAAACGTTTTCTCTTATTCGTCTCCGTCATCGCGTCTGTCAAGCATGGCAGCAACGATTTCAAGAATCACAGCAAGACCGATCATAGATGCAGCGGCAATCTTTCCGGCAGTGCCGGTTGCAGCCTGTGCGATACCGCCGACAACCGGCACAGAAAGCTTTACTTTTCCGATGTAGTTGTTGTAAGGGATCGGATTCATATCTTTTTCCTCATTGGCATCCCCTTTGGTGATAAACTGTCCCATCGCCGGGCTGTTGGATACTACACGGTGGTGATGATCGAGCCGTCTGTATTGTTGCTGTAAAAAGCAATGACATCATCTTTGACGATCGTGTCTGGTTCTTCATACCGGACATAGACCAGGCTTCCCGTCGGGATCGCCGGTTCCATGCTCCCACTGATCACGGTGTACATCTGAAAACCAAAAGCTTTCGGAAGCGTCAGCGGAATACAGGCAAGAATCAGTACTGTCAGTAAAACAGTGCCCAGTGCACTGCAAAATGCAGCCACCGGGCTTTTCTTTTTCTTCGTTCTCTTCAAAAAAGACTTCTCCTTTAGTGCCGCGCTTTTTTTATTTTGCACGTTTTTTCAAGAATACGATCAGTCCTGCGAGAGCTGCTACCGCAACAACGATAATGCCGATCCCTGCTGCGATCGGAGTCTTGCTCGTCTTGTCTTTCGCATCGATATTTCCTTTTGGAGTGTCTTCATCATCCAGATCTACCAGAGACTTTGGAGTCTGTTCATCCTCAGATGTTGCAGTATCTTTATCTTTAGATGTCGTATTCTGAGAATTGTTATCTGTCGTTGTACCATCGGTTGTACCGGTTGTGGTTCCGTCTGTTGTGCCACCGGTAGTTCCGGTTGTAGTTCCACCGGTAGTTCCGGCAGTTCCACCGGTTGTGCCGCCTGTCGTGCCACCTGCTGTACCGACATTACCGGTACCTGTGCCAGGAGTTGCTGTACCAGGAACAGTCGTTGTGATGGTGGTTGTTGTTGTAACAACACGGTCTGTAGCACCCGGTTTGTAGGTAAACGTAAATACATTCTCAGATACATTATTACTCAAAGTCTTGGTAAGTGCAAGAGCATCTGGAATATAATTCTCGATATACTGATAAGCGACGATTGGTTTGTCACCGACATTTCCGTAGAAGGTCTGGCTTTCTACAAGCGCCTTACCGGAAGCATCCTGATAGTTTACGGTGTAGGCAACCATGTCCTTTTTTGATTCCATAGGCTACTACATAGTCGGCATCGCCGGTTACATTGTCGAATACAGGAGAAGCAAGAGCTTCTTCATTGTCACGTCCGCTGAGACGGATTCCTTTGACATAGTATTTGTCATCGGTTACCTGAACGTCCTTCAGATTAAAAGTAACAGTAGAACCGGCGACAGAATCCTGCTCCACCTTAGTATGTCCGTTTATCGTTCCTTTATTACCTGCCGATAAAGTTACCTTATAGGTATACCCGTCAGCAGCCATAACGCTCATCGTGGATGCACCGATCGTCATTGATACAGTCAGAAGAGAAACCAGTAATTTTTTCCATCTTTTCATCTGCTTACTCTCCTTTCCGTCTGCGTTTCTTTGTGTTCTTGTTATATGTGTAGATTCCGTATGCCAGAAGGATCAGTCCACTGATGAGTGCAAGCACACAGAAGAGAAGAACTCTTGCGGTATCACCGGTCTTAACGGTGTTGGTAGTCTTGACGATTTTCGTCTTGGTAATGGTATTGCTTACTTTTACCTTTTCCACTGCAAAGTTCATACGAAGCTTTGCGAGCGTGTTCTGATAACCATTGCCCTGTGTCTCACCTTCGATACCGATGGTAAGGTGTACGGTTCCGGTACCATTGGAAGCAAGACGACCGAGGTAGAAATATTTCTCGGTAGAGTTTCCAAGTTCCTTCAGACCTTCACCGGTCTTAGAAGAACCTTCGCCTCCGACGGTATCACTGTTATAGAGTACCTTTTCGGTATTGTCACTTCCAACATAAGTCAGCTTGTATTCGTAAGCACCGCCTTCAGCGGATTTCTGTGCTTCCTCCAGTGTCTGGATGATCTCATTGGTCATGTACCAATCGGTCTCGCCTTTATCGGAGTTTTTCAGCTGAACCTTCAATTCGATGCTGTCACCCGGCTGGATCGTTGCCAGCTCATCGGAAACAGTCTTGTTTTCAAAATTGCTTTCCATCTTGCCGCCGGTGAAATTAACCTGCCATCCGTCGGCTCCCTGATAATCCTTTGCAAATGCAGTTGTGTGTACCCCTGCTGCCATTATCACTGTCATGGCGAGGCACAAAATTTTCTTTTTCATACTCTGTACCTCCCTACTGTAAGCTTAAACTGGTTTCGTCATCTGATACATTCACATCTACACCCCAGGCACTCTTGATGGCATCTTTTGCGTTATGTGTCTGTACTGCATCTACCTCTGCATCGATGTGGAATGTATAGTCGCCATACTTATATGTGTAAGTAATGGTGTTGTCCTTTACTGTTTTCTCTACATCTGTTGCAATCTTTGGATCAATGCGGAGTGTGTCAGATAATGCCGGTGTGGTATCTCCGGCTTTTACTGCCTTTGTGTAATAAAGAACGGTTCTTTCGTCTGTGGTCTGCTGATCTGCAACTACCCAGCCGTTAGCGGTAAGGAAATTCAGTTCAATCAGATCCGGTGAAAGAGTGGTGTTCTTCTTGCCCTCTTTGTCCTGCCAGCTCTTGGTAAGGATCACACGGACGAAGGTGTCGATGTTACCGCTGTTCTGAACACTGAGCTCTTCTTTGTATTTCTTTCCAGGTGCGAATTTTTCATCTTTTCCGAGAAGGCCTGTCAGGAGTTCCCCGTCTTTTACTTCTTTCTGGTTCTTAGATGTAAAATCCTGGCTGCTGACGACATCGCCATTCTCTAAAAGAGATACACCGATATTCTGCATCTCGATCTGTGCGGAATAATTCTCACTGTAGTATGTGAGTGCGGCACGTGTACTGCCGACAGTACTGCCAATCAACAGGAGCGCTGATGCTGTCAGAAGCAGGCCGATTTTTTGGAATGATTTCTTTTTCTTTTCATCTTCGTTCCCTCCTATTCTGTGGTTTTACTGTCTTCTGTTGTCTCAGTTGTGATTACATGATTCCAGTCTGGATATGGCTTTCCATTTTCATCGTAAAGAACTGGTGTGCATTCCTGGATAACCACGATATTGAATTCTTCCGGTTTATCCTTCTTCCGGGAATTTGTAAGAGATATTGAGTTCCGGTGTGGTTTCGCCTGCCGGAAGAACGCCTTCATAGTACCAGTAACCATCATCTTTGGCTTTCCATCCGCCATTTGGAGTAGTATAGGTAAGTTTCATCGGGGCAAATGCTGTTACTCTTACGAAGCAATCATAATCACCGGTATTTGTAATGGTGACGTGCTTGCCATCTTTATCGACTGTTTCGTTAGGGATGGTTTCGGTAAATCCCATATTCATCGTCACACCGCCACCGGCTGTTGTATAAGTTGTGAAGTATGCCATTGCACTTCCAACTGCCAGGGTTCCGGTAAGAGCAAGTGCTGCTGCTGCCATGATAAGTGGTTTCTTATGTAACTTCTCATTCCGACTCCCCCTTTCTAGTTCTTTGCTGCCGGTTCGGTGTACTGATACTGACCATTTTCGTCCAGCTTGAAATTATTTTTACGCCGTATCCGCCATTGGTACGTCCATCATGTTCGTTGGTAAATGAAACCACTGCTGTCTCGCCTGCCTGACCTGCTTCTTTTTCATCATTGGCAACGATGGTAGCTGTCACATTATTTTCAGAAGTGAGCTTGTAGCTTGCACCGCTGTAAACCTCCGTTACAGTTACAGTAGATCCTGCAGGAATTTTTTCAATCGTTACAGAATCGCTGCCTGCTGCATTGAAGGTAAGCTCTTCGATTCTGGTTTCTTTTTTCCCATCCGGTTTTTCGATATCGATCTGGAATACGAAGGTTGCCTCGTCTCCGAAGGTAGCATTGTGATCTACCAGTTCCTTGTTGATCACAAGATTACCGTATCTTACATGTTGTTCCGGTTTCAGACCAACTGCATTGCTGCCAGTCAGATTGTAGATCCAGTCATCATTGGTATGATTGTTATTGTAATAATTATTGGTCGGAAGTGATATCAGGTAAGGTGTAAAAGTATAAGTGTAATTTGGCGTAATCACTTTTGGTGTATCTACAAGGTAAAGTCCGGTCTTCAGTCCCGTTATAGTATGGTCGTCATTTGGGTTATCTGTTAGTGTAATGGTTTTGGGTGGTTCAACAACTGTATTTCCATCAGAATCTGTCAGCATCTCCTTTGCGTCATTGGCACGTTTTTTCCATTCAGCAGTGGCATCTGCCAGATTATCTGCATTTACGGAAGAAAGATCCAGTTTCGCAAATGTACCGGTTGCAGTATAGTTGCCGGATTCATCAACCGAAGCAACTTTATACAGGTTTACCGGAATGCCTGCCTTTAGAAGTTCACTGTTTCCACCAATGTCAAATTGGATGGAACACTCTGCATCGGTATCGATCGCGCTTGCGGCTTTCGCACCCGGAAGAGTGAGCAGTGGAAATGTAAGAGCGACAGCTAAGAGAAAAGTACTTCCCTGTTTTAATCGTTTATTCATCATCGCCTCATGTCCTCCTTAAAAATCTTGGTTATTCTTTGTGAGCTTTTCTCTTGGAAAGGAATCGCAAGAGAATGATCACAAGAATCGTGATTGAAAGTCCTAAAATTAAATAGAGCATATAATAATTCTGAATGGCTTTTACCATAGAATCTGTAACTGATTCGGTAGCATCCTCTTCGCCGTTATATGGAACTCTGGTTCCTCTTACGAGAAGACGATGGGAGTTGACTCCATATGGTGTACAGGTAAATAAAGTTACCTGATCTTTTCCTTCTTCAATCTGGAGTGCTTTCTCCAGTGTTTCATGATCGTCTTTGTCTACCATCGGAAGAATCTGATCTACTTTGTAGGCAAGGACTTCATCCAGTACATGGATGTAAAATTTATCGCCAACTTTGAGCTGATCGATATCGGTAAAAAGCTTTGCGCTTGGAAGTCCACGGTGAGCTGCGAGAACACTGTGGGTATTCTCCCCTCCAATCGGAAGCTTTGTGCCGTTCAGATGTCCGACGCCGGTCTGCAGATCCTTGTCACCGGTGCCATGGTAAATGGCAAGCTTGATGTTGATCTTCGGAATGGAAAGGTATCCCATTACTCCGTCATCTGCAACGTTCAGGATTTCCAGTATTCGGTGTCTTTGATGTCATTTTCATCTTCACCGAATACATCTCCGTAGAGGTTGTTCTGCTGAATGGTATCATTGAAAGCTTTTGCCTTTTCCCACTCAGAGGTGAAGTCCTCCGGTTCCATGTCCTGTATTGTATTGTCATAGCTGCTGATCAGCTGATTCTGTCTGTAGGTGTTCCACTGGTTGGATACCATCGGATAGATCAGAATTCCAAATCCTATCAAGAATAACAGACCGAAAAGGAAGGTTGAGATTTTTCTTTTCATAGGCATATTCCCTTTCTCGTTCTTATTCTCTTTTTAAGAGGTCTCATTTTCTTCTTTTGAAGCTTCTTCTCCTTTAAGTATAACACAAGGATGAAGATTGTGGTAATTACAAGACCAATAATTACCCATAAAAGATAATTTGTATGAAGACTGATTCCGCTGAGTGGTGTATTCTCATCGGCAACTTCCTGTTCCACATAAGGTACTCTGTGACCACGGACCAGAAGCCGCTCGGTATTGACTCCGTATGGAGTACAGGTAAGAAGTGTTACAAGATCTTTTCCTTCTTCTACTGCAAGAGAGGAAGTTTCTTCCGGTTTGACCACGAAAATCTTGTCGACTTCATAACATAATGTTTCGTTTAATACATGGATCAGAAAATGATCGCCTTCTTCCAGCTGATCCAGATCGGTAAAAAGAGACGCACTCGGAAGTCCACGGTGTGCGGAGATAACGGCGTGTGTACTTTTACCGCCGATTGGAAGAGAGCTTCCTTCCAGATGTCCGGCTGCCTGTTTGAGAACATCTTCGTCGGTAGTGTGGTAGATCGGAAGCTTGATGTCAATCTTCGGGATCTCCACAATTCCCATCATCTCGTCACCGGCAATATTCAGAGCATCCATGTAGGACTGGTCTTCTTTGTCACTGGCTGCAGCTACTGCAAATGAGTCAGGAAGGATACTTGGAAGTAATGCTTCGTTGTAAGCTTCTGCTTTTTGCAGTTCTGCGTCATAATCAATCTCATGTGCTGCATCCTTTTCCGATACAGTCTGTTCATAACTGCTGATCAATTGCTTCTGCCTGTAGTTATTCCACTGATTAGCTACGAAAGGATACAGCAGTAAGGACAAACCGGCTAAAAATATGATTCCAATCATTAATTTGCTTGTTTTGCTTTTCATCCGAATTCTCCTTGCTGTTGTATTATTTTTTATGAATCCGGGGCGACCTGCCCCGGATTCGATATCTGATTATAAATAATTATTGCAATTATTTGTTGTCTGATTTCTTGCG
>ENA-OQCS01001322-OQCS01001322.1-human-gut-metagenome-genome-assembly--contig:-NODE-1322-length-12905-cov-2.621302_pt1 | contig 12905 bp, 21 predicted proteins | sample MGYA00242757_ERZ504575 | MGnify/ENA primary metagenome ERZ504575 (study PRJEB26092, sample SAMD00036297) | human gut metagenome | host: Homo sapiens | study: EMG produced TPA metagenomics assembly of...
GGCTTATTTAAAGAATACGCAAAAATCTAAAGCATTTCTTGAATTTATTGAGCATGTAAATTGTGATGTATTGTAGAAAAACAAGTCTTTTTTCTAAAATGGAAAGAGGTTTTTTTAATTGATTAAAAATGATACACTATCATTTGTAGTAGAGAAGTCGTATGGAATATAAACTAATAGCTTTTGATATGGATTGAACATTATTAAATTCTATAAACAAATTTCAAAGAAAACCCAAGAAGCAATTGCTAGAGCAGTTGCGCATAATAAAATTGTGATTTTAAATACAGAAAGAAACCCTGCAAAGCTTGAAAAATTTATGATATTTTACCAGGTGTTCGTTATTTAAATTGTATCTCAGGCGCACTTGTTTATGATTTAAAAGAAAAGAAAGCCTTATATCAAAAAAGTTTTAATGAAGATATTTTGAAAAAATATTAGAGATTGCGGTAAAGGAAGATGATTTTATTCATTTTTTAACAGAAAAAACTTTGATCAAAAGGAAAAGTTGAAAGAATATTATATGGGAATTTATCAAGAAATGTATGAACGTGTAACGATTCAAAAAGATAATCTTGTTAAATTTTATTTAGATAACCCATTTCCTGTTTATAAATTAAATCTTTATCATCAAACTCCTAAATCTAGAGAAAGAACTTATAAACGTATTCAAGAAGTTCATTTAGATGTTGAAATGTCTCTTGCTGAAGAAACATCTTTAGAAATTACTTGTAAAAATATTAATAAAGGAAATGGTTTAAAACATTTATGCCAAGTTTTAAATTTATCAATTGAACAAACAATTGTGGTAGGAGATGCAGGTAATGACGTTGAAGCTTTAAAAGTAACAGACTTGCGGTCGTGATGGATAATGCGATTGATGAAATTAAACAATATGGTGATGTATTGTAAGTGATTGTGATCATGATGGATGTAAAGAAGCAATTGAAAAATATTTATTAAAAGAGTAACGGAAGTTACTTTTTTATGATAGGATAAAAACAAAGGAAGTGTTTAAGATGTTTAAAAAACAAAATAACATGACGGTCATGGATTTTACAGGAATTTATGAAAATGAAAAGTTTTATAAACATAAAAATATTAGATGGCTTGATTTACGTGAATTACAAGGTGTTTATGGTTATTGTAGTCAAGAAGCAAGAAGAACAATAGAAGCTAAAATAAGTAATCTATCTCCTGAAGGTATACATTTTATAGATTCTGGTAATTTTCATTATGTTAGTGAGTTTTGGATAGAAAAAATGAAACATGATTTTATTTTAGTTGTTTTTGATCATCATAGTGATATGATGCAACCGATGTTTGATGATATTTTAAGCTGTGGATCTTGGATTTTAAATAGTTTAGAAAATAATAAATATTTAAAAAAAGTGATTTTAATAGGTATTGATGAAAAACAGGTTTCATTGATTAAACGTCAAGATAAGGTTCTCCATTTAACAGATGATGATTTAGAAAATAGAGAAGTGTGGAAAAAAGTTGATGATTTATTACGTCAATATCCTTTATATATTTCAATTGATAAAGATGTTTTGAGTCAAAATGTTATTCAAACAGATTGGGATCAAGGTTCTATGCAACTCATGGAATTTAAAATATTACTCGCTTATTTATTTAAAAACAGTCAAACAATTGGAATTGATATTTGTGGAGAATGTGCTAATGAAGTAGGACAATTAAATGAAATTAAAGAAGATGATGCTTTTAATGAAAAAATACTTTTCTTTTTAAAAAAAGAAGAGGATTAAGTAAAAAGTCTTAATCCTCTTTTAAAGTATTATGAAACATATTTAAAAGTAATTCTACAAAGATTACAACAATCGATTGTAAATCAACAATTGATTGTTTTGATAAAGTATATCCTGGAAGAATAAGTGTATTTTCAATCAATAATTTAGGCTTTGGATTTAAAGTAATCATATACGTATTTTTAGAGGCGTTTGTAAGGTCAAAAAAACGAGAAACATTATTTTGATTACCTTCAATAGAAAAATAAATCAAAAGGTCATTTTCATGAATTGTATTATAAAGATGACTTGCTTGCATATAATCATAAGCAAAATAAGTATTAATACCTAAATCTTGTAATCCTAAAACTAAATGCTTTGCTGGTAAAGATGAATAATGAACACCAATGATATAGATGTTTTTGGTGTTTTTTATTTGTTTAATAAGTTGGTTGAGCTTATTTTGATCAATGTTATTGAATTGACGAATGACTGATAAATATTTAGATGTTAATTCATCAAATAGATTTTCAAAATTTACTTCAACATGTTCTTGATGCAAATAATGAAGCATGTCAAAACGAAAATCTTTATAACCTTTATAACCTAAAACTTGACAAAATCTTAAAATTCCAGAAGTTGAAACTTGACATAGTTCAGCAATTTTAGTAATCGTCGCTGTTTCAATAGCTGTAGGGTTTTGAACAATATAATCGTAAACTTTACGTTCTGTTTTAGAAAAATCATTTTTATGTAAGTGGATGGTTTCCATTAAGTTCATAGTCTCACCTCATGTTTATTTTATATAAAAATGATAAAATTGTCAAAATAATATGTAACTATTGACAAAAGAAAATAATAAGATTATGATTTGCTTGTAAAAATTATCAAAATAAAATGTAAAAAGTTACAAGGAGACTATTATGAAACAATTACCAGAAGGATTTTTATGGGGTGGCGCAACTGCTGATTTCCAATATGAAGGAGGATTCAATGAAGGAGGAAGAGGACTTTTATCACATGACTTTGAAACAGATGGATCAATGGAAAATCCAAGACATCATACATTTCAAATGCCTGATGGAACAATTTTAAAACCAAGAAGTTCATTTTTCTATGCTGATCCTGTTCCTAATGAAGCAAAGCCAGTTTTTTTAGATGATGAATATTATCCAAGTCATCAAGCGGTTGATTTTTATCATCATTATAAAGAAGATATTGCTTTAATGGCAGAAATGGGATTTAATGTTTTCCGTTTTAGTATTTGTTGGAGTCGTATTTATCCTTTGGGAGACGAAGAAACACCTAATGAAGAAGGATTAAAATTTATGATGAAGTTATTTCGGAACTTGAAAAACATCATATGGAACCACTTATTACTATTTGTCATGATGAAATGCCAATGCACTTAGCTTTAAAATATGGTGGATGGTCAAATCGTTTTGTTATTGATTGTTATGTAAAATATTGTAAAACACTCTTTGAAAGATATGGAAAACGTTGTAAATATTGGTTGACATTTAATGAAATCAATGCTGTTAGAGGATTTGGGCCATGTGGAACAAAAGAAAGTGATGGAAAAGTGAGATATCAAGCAGATCATCATATGTTTGTTGCTAGTGCTAAAGCTGTTATTTTAGGACATCAAATGATGCCAGGTAGCATGTTTGGAGCAATGTATGCAATGAGTGAACTTTATCCAGCAACGTGTAAACCAGAAGATATGTTTAAACGTCTTCAAGCAAGAAGAGAAAACTGGTATTTTATTGATACGATGGCAAGAGGTTATTATCATCCTTATGCTAAAAGTGTGTGGAAACATCATGGCTTTGATTCATTAGAAATCACAGAAGAAGATAAAGAAATTTTAAAAGAAGGACAATTAGACTTTGTTTCATTTTCTTATTATCGTTCAAATACAGTAAAAAAAGATGATCCATGGTTTAATGTTGGAGTTCTTCAAATCCTTATTTAGAAAATACACCTTGGGGATGGCCTGTTGATCCACTTGGGCTTAGACATTGTATGAATGAAATTTATGATCGTATTCAAAAACCAATTTTTATCGTAGAAAATGGTATGGGAGCTATTGATCAAGCAGATGAAAATGGATATGTTGAAGATGATTATCGTATTGATTACTTACAAAAACATTTATCAGCTATGGCTGATGCGATTAATGAAGATGGTGTTGAATGTTTAGGATATACGATGTGGGCACCAATTGATCTTGTTTCTTTATCAACTGGAGAAATGAAAAAACGTTATGGATTTATTTATGTTGATATGGATGATAAAGGAAATGGAACTTTAAAACGTACAAAGAAAAAATCATTTAATTGGATGAAACATATTATTGAAACAAACGGGAAAGCCCTTGATGAAAAGCTCTAGCAATCAGCTAGAGTTCTTTTCATTATTGACACTTCTTTATAATTCCTATAATATTAGTAGGAAAAGAGAGGTGCCTTATGATTTATTTAGACTATGCAGCCAATACACCAATAGAAAAAGAAGTACTTGATACGTATTATCAAGCAACCATGAAATATTTGCTAATCCTAATGCAAGTCATACACTAGGATTACAAGCAAAAGAAGTTATTGATCAAACAACAAAGCATATTGCTGAACAATTACATGTCTTACCTGAAGAAATCATTTATACATCAGGAGCTAGTGAAGCCAATAACCTTGCAATCAAAGGTATTTTAGAAAGATATAAACATCGAGGTAAACATGTTTTAATTTCACCTTTAGAACATAATTCAATTTTATCAAGTCTTACAAAAATGCAAGAAAATGGTTTTATTGTTGAAATGATTCCTTTAAAAGAAGATGGACAAGTCAATGTTGAAAAATGAAATCAATGATTCAAGAAGATACGATTTTAGTAAGTGTTTGTAGTGTGGATAGTGAACTTGGAATTAGACAACCGATTGAAGAAATTGGAGAAGTTTTAAAAGATTATAAATATTGTTTTTTTCATAGTGATGCTTCTCAAGCAATTGGTAAAGTAGCTATTGATTATCAAAATGTTTGATTTGATTACTATTGCACCTCATAAGTTTTATGGTATGTTAGGAACAGGTATGTTAATTAAAAAGAAAAAAGTTGGTTTAAAAACACAAATTGATGGGGGAAAGTCAACAACTGTTTTTAGAAGTGGAACGCCTGAACTGGCACATATTGTATCGATTGAAAAAGCTTTAGAGATTGCTCTTTCCAAACAACAAGAACGAGAAATTTATGTAAAATCAATCAATCATCAAATGCTTGAACAATTAAAACAATATAATCAAGTGTTAATAAATCATACAAAATATTCTTTACCTCATGTTATTAATATTTCCTTAAAAGGAATGAAAGCTACAAAATTTGTACAAATGCTCGATCAACAAGGTATCTATATTTCTACTAAAACTTCATGTTGTCCTGTAGAAACACCTTCTAAAATGGTTTATGCGCTTTATCAAGATCGTCAAAGAGCGATGTCTTCTTTTAGAACTAGTTTATCGCATTTAACAACAGAAAAAGAAGTTCAAGATTTTCTAAAAATCTTTGATCAATGTTACAAGGAGTGCTTTGGAAATGGAAAATATAAAGAAATAGAAAGAAGTATCATAAAAACATATCGTAAAGAAATTTGGTCTAAATTTATAAAAGCTGTTAAAAATTATCAACTTATCCAAGAAAATGATAAAATTATGGTTTGTATTAGCGGTGGAAAAGATTCTTTTTTAATGGCTAAGTGTATTCAAGAATTACAAAGACATGGGTGTGTTCCTTTTGAAGCTCATTATGTTGTGATGGATCCAGGATATAACAGTTATAATCGTGATTTTATTGAAGATAATGCAGATTTATTGAATGTACCTATTGAAATCTTTGAAAGTAATATTTTTGATTTGGTTTCAACAGTTGATAAAAGTCCATGTTATTTATGTGCAAAGATGAGAAGAGGCTATCTTTATAGTAAAGCACAAGAGTTAGGATGTAATAAAATTGCTTTAGGACATCACTTTGATGATGTGATTGAAACAACACTTCTTTCGATGTTTTATGGCTCTGAAATCAAAACGATGATGCCTAAATTACATAGTGAAAACTTTGAGGGATTAGAGCTTATTCGCCCTTTATATTTAGTAAAAGAAGAAGTATTATTTCTTGGCGTAAACATAATGATTTGACTTTTATCAATTGTGCATGTCGTTTTACTGAAGGATGTTCTTTAATTAATGATGGAACAAGTAAAAGAAAAGAAGTCAAAGAACTCATTAAAACAATGAAATAAGTAAACCTAAATGTTGATCAAAATATTTTTAAAGCTTTAGATAATGTTAATTTAGATTGTATTTTAGGAACGAAAAAGGATAAAGCTTATCATAGCTTTTTAGAGGATTATGAAAAATAAAGAAATTATAAAAAAAGCTTTTGAAAAATCGATACCTATTATGTGTAGTTATCTTTTTGTATCGATTGCTTATGGAGTGATGATGAACGAAGCGGGCTTTGCTTGGTATGTGGCATTACTTGTGAGTTTTTTGATTTATACGGGTGCTTTTCAATTTCTTTTGATTACTTTATTAAGTGGGGGAACTTCTTTACTTACAATTGGTGTTACAGCTCTTTTAATGAATAGCCGACAACTTTTTTATAGTTTATCTTTTATAGATGTTTTTAATAAAATGAAGCAAAAATGGTATATGATTTTTACCATGACTGATGAAACTTATGCGGTTAATTGTAATCTAGAAGATCAAGATAAAGAACAAGTTATGTTTTATATCGCACTTTTTTCAAGATGTTATTGGCTTATTGGAACTGTTTTAGGAGCGGTACTTGGTAATTTGATTCCGTTTGATTTAACAGGAATTTGATTTTTGTATGACAGCCTTGTTTATTATTATTTTTATGGATCAATTAGAGAAAAATAAAGATCATTTTCCTGCTGTTGTAGGAATTGTTATCGCTATTATTTGTTTGATTGTTTTTGGCAGTCAACTTTATGTTACCTTCATTGATTATTTCTTCAATGATTTTACTTGTTAAACAAGGAGGGACATCTTATGAATAGTTATGTACTTTCAGCAATTATTCTTTCTGCTTTAATTACTTTTTTATTAAGAGCTTTTCCTTTTCTTTTATTTAAAGAAAAAGAACTTCCTAAATGGTTAGAAAAACTAGAAAAGCATTTACCAATGACTATTATGGCAGTTCTTATTGTTTATTGTCTAAAAGATTTAAAAACGCAATTAACAACACTTTTTATTCCTTATCTTTTAGCGTGTTTAACAGTTATTTTTACTTATAAATGGAAAAAGAATACTTTTTTAAGTATTATTTTATCAACTCTTGTTTACATGATTTTTATCCGTCTATAGTTTGTTAAAAATATCACAAGCTATAGATTTTTTGCTTTGATAGTGCTATAATTATATTAACGCTTAAAAATTGTATTTAAGGAGGAAATGTAAATGGGATTTTTAACAGGTAAAACAGCAATTATTACAGGAGCAGGACGTGCTGTCTTAGAAGATGGAAGCTGTGGTTCTATTGGTTATGGAATTGCGACAGCTTATGCTAAAGAAGGAGCAAATCTTGTCATTACAGGACGTAATGTTAAAAAATTAGAAGCTGCTAAAGAAGAATTAGAAAGATTATATGGTATCAAAGTTTTAACAGTTCAAGCAGATGTCAATGCTGGTGCTGATAATGAAGCCGTTGTCAACAATGTTGTTAAACAAGCAATGGATACTTATGGAAGAATCGATGTTTTGATCAATAATGCGCAAGCATCAGCATCAGGGGTAACATTAGCTGATCATACAACAGAACAATTTGATTTAGCAATGTATTCAGGACTCTATGCAGCCTTCTATTATATGAAAGCATGTTATCCATATTTAAAAGAAACAAAGGATCAGTTGTCAACTTTGCTTCAGGAGCAGGATTATTTGGAAACTATGGACAATGTTCATATGCTGCTGCCAAAGAAGGAATCCGTGGATTAACACGTGTAGCTGCTAATGAATGGGCAAAAGATGGAATCAATGTCAATGTGGTATGTCCTTTAGCTTGGACGGCACAATTAGAACAATTTGAAAAAGCATATCCAGAAGCCTTCAAAGCAAATGTTAAAACACCACCAATGGGACATTTTGGAAATAATGAATTAGAAATTGGACGTGTCTGTGTACAACTTGCTAATCCTGATTTTAAATATATGACAGGAGAAACACTTACATTAGAAGGTGGACTTGGTTTAAGACCTTAATAATTAATCACTCTTAGGAGTGATTTTTTTATGTATCTTTTATAATGAATATATAGGAAAGAAGGAATGGTTATGAAGTATGCATTAATTAATGGAAAAATTTTAAATGGTCATCAGGATATGGAAGTAGAAACAGGGAAAGCAATTTTTATTGAAAATGAAAAATTGTGGCTATTGAACCTTATCGTAATTTAGATAAATCTTATCAAATTATTGATTTACAAGGAAATATATTTTACCAGGACTCATCAACATGCATGTTCATCTTGCAGGAAATGGAAAACCACAAAAGAAACAAAAAGATAATGAAAAGACAGTTAAAATGTTGATGTCTAATCCATTATCACGAAAAATTACGTATAAAGTGGTTTCTAATTTCGCTAAGATCGAATTAATGAGTGGGGTAACAACAATTCGTACAGTTGGAGGAATTGCTCATTATGATTCTAAATTAAGAGATGAAATTTTAAAAGGAAAAGTTATCGGTCCAAGAATTGTTGCCAGCAATGAGGGAATTTCTGTTCTTCATGGTCATATGGCAGGATCAGTCGCCATTGCTGCCCATAATAATGAAGAAGCTCTAGCTTTAGTGGATAAAGCAAAAAGTCAAAATGTTGATTTGATTAAACTTATGATTACTGGTGGGGTTTTAGATGCAAAAGAAAAGGTGTGCCTGGCGAATTAAAAATGCCTCCTGAAATGGTAAAAGCTGTTTGTGATAGAGCGCATCAACTTGGTTATAAAGTAGCTGCTCATGTTGAATCATCTGAAGGGGTACGAGTAGCTTTAGAAAATGGTGTTGATTCGATTGAACATGGAGCAAAATTAGATGATGAAATGATTGCTTTATTTAAAGAAAAGAAGGCTTTTTTATGTACGACGATTTCACCAGCACTTCCGTTTGCGTTGTTTGATCCAAGTATTTCCAATGTTTCAGAAATAGAAAAATACAATGGTGAACTCGTTTTCAATGGTATCATTGATTGTGCAAAGCAAGCATTAGAAAATGATATACCTGTTGTTTTAGGAAATGATGTAGGATGTCCATGGGTGAGTCAATATGACTTTTGGCGAGAACTTTATTATTTCCATAAATATATTGGTGTTTCTAATCGTTTTGCTTTATATACAGCAACATCACTTGCTTCTAAATACGCTGGTCTTGAAAATATTACAGGAAGTATTGATGTTGGTAAGGATGCAGATATGATTGTTGTAAGGGAAAATCCTTTAGATGATTTAAAAGCTTTAAGATATGTTGAAAAAGTATTTACACGTGGTAAATTAATTGATCATCCAAAGGTAAAAATCAATAAAACAGTAGAAACAGAATTAGATAAGTATTTATAAGGAGTTAACTATGAACAAAAATTTTTTCTTTTTTGACATTGATGGAACATTAGCGGTAGGAACACCAGGAAGACAATATATTCCTGAATCCACAAAAAAAGCGATTCGCATGTTAAAAGAACAAGGTCATTTTGTGGCTATTGCCACAGGAAGAAGTTATGCAATGGCAGTTGATCATATGAGAAGTCTAGGTTTTGAAAATATGGTGAGTGATGGTGGTAATGGAATTACCATCAACAATGAACTTATTACCATTAAACCATTAGATTATCAAAAATGTATAGACTTAATAGATGAATGTAAAGAAAAAGGGTTTATTTGGGCTATTTCACCAGATAATAAAACAAGAAGATTGGCACCGGATTCTCGCTTTTATGATTTTACACACGATGTTTATATGGATACTGAGGTTGTAGATGGTCTTGATCCTAGAAATTATGATCAAATCTTTAAAGTTTATGTGGCATGTTTTTTTTCCAGAGGAACAAAAATTAGAAACGTTAAAAGAATTACCTTGGTGTCGTTTCCATAAAGAATATTTATTTGTAGAACCAGGTGATAAATCAGTTGGTATTAAATGATGGTTGATCATTTTAAGGGTAATTATAAAGATGTTGTTGTCTTTGGTGATGAAAAAAATGATTTAAGTATGTTTAGAGACGAATGGACAAGTATTGCGATGGGAAATGCTATCGATGAACTAAAAGAAAAAGCAACTTATGTAACGACACCATGTGATCAAGATGGTATTTATAATGCTTGTGTACATTTTGGGTGGATAAAAGAAAATGATTAAAAGTAATAAAATGACGGAGTGAACACCACTCCGTATTTTTTAATCATAGAAAAAAATGTTGACTCTCCCCTTAGGATAATTCATAATTTGAAATAGGAAAGGAGAATAGGAAAATGTTAAAAATTGGAGAATTTTCAAAGTTGTCTCATTTAACAGTTAAAGCACTACGCTTTTACGAAAGAAAAGGCATTCTGATTCCTAAAAAAGTAGATGAACAAACAGGGTATCGTTTTTATGAAACAAGTCAACTTAAAGAGGCAGCAAGAATTAAGTCTTATCGTCAATTAGGCTAACAATTGAAGAACTACAAGCAACTAATAAAGGTATTAATCTAAAGGAAATCCTAATATCTAAAGCAGAGTCCTTGAAAAGTCAAAAAGAAGAAATTGAAAATAGGCTTTTGATTATTCATCATCTTTTGAATGCTAGTGAAATGCAATATCAAGTAATTGAGAAAGTAATACCTGAAACAATTGTCTATTACAGCGAAGTAAAGATAAAAAATTATTCGGATATGATGAAAATTATTCCTAACCTTGCAAGTGAATGTATAAAATTGAATCCAGATATAAAATTTACAAGACCGCCGTATGAATTTTGTGAATATTTAGATAAAGAACATAAGGAAAATAATATTTTGATTCGACACAATGAAGCAGTGGAATGTATGGGTAAAGAAAGTGAACGCATAAAGTTTAAAATAATTCCAACAACAAAGGTATTAAGTATCTTTTATAAAGGGGCTTATGATGAAATTGGTGTGGCGTATAGTTTTCTTATGAAATATGTAGAGGATAATGGTTATCAAGTATCGGGACGATCAAGAGAATGTTATATTGATGGTATTTGGAATAAAGAATCAGTTGATGAGTGGCTTACAGAAATTCAAATACCCATTGTTTAGGAGGAAAGAAAGATGGCTTTTGATTTTAAAAAAGAATTCAAAGAATATTATAGACCTAAAAATAAACCAGAAATTATCAATGTACCATCATTTAATTTTATTGCTATAAGAGGAAAAGGCAATCCTAATGAAGAAAACGGGAGTTATCGACAAGCCATTCAAGTACTTTATGCAGTAGCTTATACTTTAAAAATGAGTTATAAAACAGATTATCAAATTAAAGGTTTTTACCAATTGTTGTACCGCCACTTGAAGGGTTTTGGTGGCAAGAAAATGTTGAAAATGTTGATTATTTACATAAAGAAAATTTTAACTGGATTTCAGTAATTAGACTTCCTGACTTTATTACAAAAAAAGATTTTGATTGGGCAGTAAAAAGAGCCACTATTAAAAAGAAGATAGATTGCTCAAAAGCGGAATTTTTTACTTTTGAAGAAGGGTTATGTGTGCAAATGATGCATCAAGGATCTTTTGATGATGAAATAAATACAGTAGAAATAATGAATCAATTTCTTCAAGAAAAGGGGTATCAAAATGATTTTAGTAAATCAAGATTGCATCATGAAATTTATTTATCAGATGCAAGAAAAAATGCTCCGGAAAAATGGAAAACAGTGATTCGTCATCCAATATGTAAAATCGACAAAAAATAAAGATTTTATGGATGAAAATAATGTTTGACATTGGTATAAATATATAGTATGATGACAAGGCAGTAAATGAATAGCAGCACATAGAGGATTGAAAAAATGCGTTAATATCAAATGATTGCAAAGTACCTGGCTGCAATGGGAAATGCTTAATATTAACACTTATCGATTGATCTATGCAATGTTATTGCTTTATGCAAATAAAACAATACGGAGGAAAATTTATGGCACGTTATACAGGACCACAATGGAAAATCTCTCGTCGTTTAGGATTCTCAATCTTAGAAAACGGGAAAGAATTAAACAGAAGAGCTTATGCTCCAGGTCAACATGGACAAAAAAGAAAAAAACAAACTGAATATGGATTACAATTAGCAGAAAAACAAAAAGTAAGACATATGTATGGAGTTAATGAAAAACAATTCCACAACACATTTAATCAAGCAGGTAAAATGGAAGGTATCCATGGTTACAACTTCTTATGCTTATTAGAAAGAAGATTAGACAATGTTGTTTATAGATTAGGTTTTGCTTCTACAAGAAGACAAGCTAGACAATTAGTAAACCATGGTCATTTCTTAGTAAATGGTGTTAAAACTGATATCCCATCATACAGAGTAAATGTTGGAGATGTTATCGAAGTAAGAGAAAGATCATTAAATTTAGCAGTTATTAAAGAAGCTTTAGAAAACAAAGTTGCAACTCCAGCTTTCGTTGAAGTTGATACTAATAAATTAACTGGTAAATTAACTCGTTTACCTGAAAGATCTGAATTAAACTCAGAAATCAATGAATCATTAATCGTTGAATACTACAACAGACTTGGTTAATAAGAAAAACAGCTTTTATAGCTGTTTTTGTATATAAAGGAGAATTTATGAACGCAAAGCTCATTATTTATCGTAAGGAAAAGATTCAAAATTATGAATCATTAAAACAATTATGTTTGTTGATGAACATTGAAATAATTTTATTGAATGAACAGATGACACAAAATAAAGTTAAAGATATTTTAAATAAAAGATTAAAAACAAAAAAGAATAATTTAGAACCAGCAGTTGTTGTTTTTCAAACATTTGCAGCTTTACAAATGGATCAAATATTATCAAAATTAAAAATAATTCAACACTTTGTTTAAAAGCTGATTGTGACAGCAACTAAATTATAATTGGAACATTTGA
>ENA-OQCS01001323-OQCS01001323.1-human-gut-metagenome-genome-assembly--contig:-NODE-1323-length-12902-cov-1.694951_pt1 | contig 12902 bp, 19 predicted proteins | sample MGYA00242757_ERZ504575 | MGnify/ENA primary metagenome ERZ504575 (study PRJEB26092, sample SAMD00036297) | human gut metagenome | host: Homo sapiens | study: EMG produced TPA metagenomics assembly of...
CGCTTGGCGACGTAGTCCTTGCCAGCCTGCTCTACAGCCGCACCGAACTCGTTGAGCTTCTGTATAAGCTCAATCTCCTTCTCGTTGAGCGGCATTGTGCCTCGAGAGTAGCCGGGATGCTGATGCCCTCAGCCTGAGCCTTGCGCAGGATAGACGGATACGAGCATATGTGTACTGGATGAACGGACCGGTGTTTCCGTTGAAGTCGATAGACTCTTTCGGGTTGAAGGTCATGTTCTTGCGGGCATCTACTTTCAGGATGAAATATTTCAAGGCACCCAGACCTACGATGCGTGCGATGTCGTCTGCCTCTTTCTGAGTCAGTCCGTCCAGTTTACCCAGTTCGTTGCTGGTTTCCTTGGCTGTTTCAATCATGGCTCCATCAGGTCGTCGGCGTCTACTACTGTACCTTCACGGCTCTTCATCTTACCTTCCGGCAGTTCCACCATACCATAAGAGAAGTGTACGAGGTCTTTACCCCATTCGAAGCCCAGCTTGTCGAGCAGGATAGACAATACCTGGAAGTGGTAGTTCTGTTCGTTACCTACCACATAAATCATCTTGTTGATAGGATAATCCTGGAAGCGCAGCTTGGCAGTACCGATGTCCTGTGTCATGTATACAGAAGTACCGTCACCACGGAGCAGCAATTTGTGGTCCAAACCTTCCGGAGTCAGGTCGGCCCATACAGAACCGTCTTCCTTGCGATAGAACAGTCCTTTTTCCAGACCTTCCATTACTTTTTCCTTTCCTTCAAGGTAAGTCTGTGATTCGTAGTATATCTTGTCGAAGTTTACTCCCATCATTTTGTAAGTTTCATCGAAACCTGCATATACCCAGTCATTCATCTTCTTCCAAAGGGCACGTACCTCCGGGTCATTAGCTTCCCATTTGCGAAGCATTTCGCGTGCTTCCAGCATTAACGGAGAGTTTGCTTCAGCTTTTGCCTTTGCTTCTTCTTCGTTCATACCTTCAGCCTGATATTGAGCCATGAGCTCTTTTACTTCAGCTTTGTAGTGCTTGTCGAAAGCTACGTAGTAGTCACCAATCAGGTGGTCGCCTTTCTTGCCCGATGATTCAGGAGTTTCACCGTTACCATATTTCAACCAGGCCAGCATAGACTTACAGATGTGGATACCACGGTCGTTTACAATATTCGTTTTCACTACCTTGTTGCCGTTGGCAGCCATGATGTTAGCCAGCGCGCTTCCTAAAAGGTTATTACGCACGTGACCTAAGTGAAGCGGTTTATTGGTATTAGGAGAAGAATATTCAATCATGACAAGTGGAGCGTTTGCGTCAGCTTTTTGTATGCCCCACTGGTTATCGGCATGGATGCGGTTCAGCAGCTCAATCCATACGTCAGATGCAATGGTCAGGTTCAGGAAACCTTTGATTACATTATAATTTGCGATGGCCGGTTCATTCTGTTTCAAGTATTCCCCGATTTCTTGTGCAGTCTGTTCCGGACCTTTCTTAGACATTTTCAGAAAAGGAAAGACAACCAGTGTCAGGTGGCCTTCAAATTCTTTCTTCGTTTTCTGAAGTTGAACCATTTTGGCAGGAACTTCCTGATTGTATAAGGTCTTTATACCGTTCAGGATAGATTCGGTCAGTTTATCTTCTATTTTCATGTGTATATAGTTTATGTAATTATCCTATCTTAAGCGTACAAAGATAGTGATTTTTACGCTTTTCCTGCCGTTCTGTTGCGTATTATTACATATTCTTTCTCCATTCAGACGGAGAGACTCCTTCCTGGAGTTTGAATTGTTTGCTGAAGTGAGCCAGATCAGTGAATCCTATTCGTTCGGCTATTTCCGATAAACTTCGTTTAGGGGTTTGGCCATCAATTGCTTGGCTTCTTCGATGCGCAGGTGATTGATCCATAAGTTGAAGTTTAAGCCGTATGTGTTGTTAATATAGTTCGAAAGATAAGTCCGGTTTATTCCTATAATTTTACATAATTCTATGATGGTAAACCTGGAGTTTAAGAATCCTTTACTTTCTACCCATTCTTCCAACCTGTCTTTAATGATTTCATTTCTTTTCATAGTTCCCCTATTTTTTCTCGAAAATTAGGAAGTTTTGAAAATGTATGAAAAGACAAAAACTGAGCTTTAAGAGTATATGTCTGTATCCTGCTACTAAGTGGCGGAAAAAGTGTACTATCCGGTATAAATTTACTGATAAATCAGGGTAGAAAGATAGTCTTCGGCAAACATTTCATTGGCTATGTCAAGGAGTTGGCTAGAGGTGAGGCTTTCTATCCGCTTGAAGACTTCTTCTTTTTCTTCGTAAGTATGATAGTGCAGAAAGCATTTTCCCATGTTGAGCGCATTGTTCTCAAAATTGTCTCCGGCCACCCCTATTTGTCCGATGATTTGTTTCTTTGCCGCAGCTAGTTGCAATTCAGTCAGGGCATTCTCACGGATTTTCTTTAGTTCTTTATGCACCAGTGAGATACAGTGGTCGGCATCGTGCAGGTCACAGCCGAAATAGATACAGAATGTACCCGTATCCGTATAGGATGTCAGATTGGATTCTACGTTGTAAACCAAACCTCTTTTTTCACGTAAAGAGATGTTGAGCCGGCTGTTCATACCAGGGCCTCCCAGAATATTGTTGAGCAGATAGAGTCCGGTACGCTTCTCGTCGTAAGCGTGGTATCCTCTTCCGCCAATCATGACATGTGCCTGATGGGTATCCTTGTGGAGAATCAGTTTGCTGGGTTTGTATTCAGACGGTAGCTTGCGCGTTTGCTTCCCTCTTCAAATTTGGGGAATATCCGAGGTTACTTTCTCAAGCGTACGGATGACTTTCTGAAAGGGAATATCTCCTTGAACGAAAAATATCATGTTTTCCGGTCGGTAATGTGAATGTACGAATTTCCGTGCATCCTCACTTGTAAACTGACGCAGCAGTTCCGGATTGCCAAGTATGTTTCGGCCTAATGGGTGGTTGGGAAAAATCAGTTCTTCAAAGTCGTCAAAAATAAGTTCCGACGGACTGTCTTCATAGCTTTGGATTTCGTCGATGATGACTTCCACTTCTTTCTCGATTTCATTCTGTGGAAATACACTATGGAAGACAATGTCAGCCAGTAGTTCTGCTGCCCGGTTGAAATGCTCTTTCAGAAAAGCGCTGTAAATGACGGTTTCTTCCTTGTTGGTATAGGCATTCAAATCGCCTCCTACATTTTCCATACGATTGAGAATGTGCCAGGCTTTTCGCTTTTCTGTGCCCTTAAAAATTAGGTGCTCTACAAAATGGGCCATACCCTGTTCTTGTGGAAGCTCATCGCGCGTTCCGGCATCGATGGCAAAGCCACAATAAGCCACGTTTGTAGGACTGGTGGTATGAATAAGTCGTAAGCCGTTAGGGAGGGTAAAAGTTGAATACGCCATATATTGAGAAGTATAATTTCTTTTTCGCTGCAAATTTACAATAAATACCTATTGCCTTTCTTCAAAAAATGCAGATATTTGCAGTGTGTGATATTTAAAACTAATATATGATAAAAATTGCAGTCTTTTGTTCGGCCTCAGATGCGATAGAACCTGTATTTATGGAGAAGCCCGGGAACTGGCGCATGGCTGGGGCAGCATCGTAAGTGGCTGGTTTACGGTGGTTCCAATACCGGACTGATGGAAGCCCTGGCAAGAAGTGCGAAAGAGAACGGGGCAATGATTATGGGAGTTGTTCCCACAAAGCTGGAGGAGCACGGAAGAGTCAGCGATTTGCTTGACGTGACATTCCATTCTGTGAATTTGAGCGACCGGAAAGATATTATGTTGCAGGAATCGGACGTGATGGTAGCCTTGCCGGGTGGAATAGGCACACTGGACGAGGTATTTCATGTGATGGCTGCGTGTAGTATAGGCTTTCATCAGAAAAAGTCATCTTTTATAATGTGGAAGGTTTTTGGAATGACTTGTTGGCTTTTTTGAACCGGCTGGAGGAAACACATTTTGTACATCGTCCGTTGAAAAATTATTTTGAAGTGGCGAATACATTGGAAGAACTGACCCGTTTATTGGAATAAAATTATAATTTAATCATAATCTTATGAATTCATCAATAAAAGATTTATTACAGCGTGAAGCACAGGCCGTGTTGAATATTCCGGTAACAGACGGATATGAGAAAGCGGTAAACCTGATTGTGGAACAGGTGCATGAGAAAGGCGGAAAGCTGGTAACCAGCGGTATGGGTAAGGCTGGACAGATAGCCATGAACATTGCTACTACATTCTGTTCTACAGGAATTCCTTCTGTGTTTTTGCATCCCAGCGAGGCGCAGCATGGTGATTTGGGCATTCTGCAAAAGAATGACTTGTTACTCTTGATTTCCAACTCCGGAAAGACAAGGGAATCGTGGAACTTACCGAACTGGCTGCGCGTCTAAATCCGGAATTGAAAAAGATTGTCATTACGGGAAATCCGGATAGTCCGCTGGCGGAAGCCGCTGATATTTGTCTGGCTACAGGTCATCCTGATGAGGTTTGTTTGCTGGGAATGACTCCTACGACTTCTACCACTGTGATGACGGTTATTGGAGATATTCTGGTGGTGGAGACCATGCGTAAGACTGGTTTTACGATTGAAGAATACAGCAAGCGCCATCATGGCGGTTATTTGGGAGAACGCTCCCGGGCATTAAGCAAATAAATATGGGTGTGCGAAAGGCACACCCATTTCTTTTACGTAAAGAAGCAAAACGTTTCTACCTATTGTGCTTATTCTTATTATTGTAGTTTGTAGACTTCCGTACCAGCCAGGAGGAAGCATCCTACTCCATAGTCTTCAAAGTCTGGGACACTTTCGTATGTGACTGGCTGACCATCTTTAGGCTCTTTCCCGGTACCTTGTACGTAACCCAGGAAACCGTTGGGGGGGACTGCCTCCTTTACCATGGCATTCCATCCTTTTAATAAAACAGGTAAATATTCTTCTTTATCCAATAATCCGTTTCGTACTCCCCATGCCATTCCGTAGACAAACAGAGCAGTACCTGTAGTTTCTTTTCCTCCGTAATTTCCGGCATCATGAAGACTTACATTCCAGAATCCGTCTGTACGCTGGCATTTTTTAATGCTTTGCTCATAATCAGGAAATCGTTGATGTAGTCTTGGCGGTGTTTTCATTGGCTGGAATTTCGTCAAGTACGCGTACCAGTGCAGCGTAGGCCCATCCGTTTCCCCGGCTCCAGTAGCAGTCTTCTCCATTGGGCTCTTTGTATGGAGCAAGAAATCAGCGTCTCTCCACCAGAGACCGTCAGCCAGATTGAACATTCCTTTTCCTGCGAGTTGATTGCGTGAGAACTCGTACATATCCCACATCTTGTCGAAATATTTTTGTTCTCCCGTGAGGTGTCCCATTTTGGCCAGTACGGGCATTCCCATCTGAATAGCATCTACCATGTCCAGTCGCCTACCTGCGGTGTATTGACCAGCATATTCATGTTCGACTTGATGTTCTTCAGCATTTCAGGTTTGGGGCAAATGTTATATAGGTCGATATAGGTTTGTCCGCAGCAATAGTCGTCGGCATTGCGTGTGGTGTTGCCATTTCGCATTCCCCATTCATGGTATTCAGCCCAGTTGTATGCATAATCGTAGAATTCTGCACGAGGATAGATGGAATATAGAGCCATTAATCCTTCATAGTACACTCCTCGAGTCCAGATATTGCTGGGGCGGGTAACATTACGAACGAAACTGGGAGTCCGATAATCGGCATATTTCTCCATGAAATATTTGTTTACTTTCATTACCACATCGAGCGTTTCTTTTTGTGGTGGTAGTTTTTGTGCAGAAGAAGTAGTAAATCCTGCACTTATTGTAAGCAATAATACAACAAGAATTTTTCGCATATCAAATAAGGTATTGGTTTAAAAATTTATAATTGCAAATGTAGCGGATATACTAACATCTGCACATGGAAAATCATGCAAATACATTGAAAATCATTCAAATTTCTTCACTTGATGTAGTAACTGTTCCTCTAAAACATGCTAATGCTCTTTGTTAAGTGCTGAAGTAAGGTTTATATTTTCAGAAATCTCCCGGACATTTCTCTGTTTCATACTGCGGGATATGTATTTCACAGTGTGAAATATGTATCCCACACTGTGGTTTTTGTATCCCACAGTGTGAAACAGAGAATTTGTCAAGTCATTCTTTCTTTTGTATAAGGGTGTACATAAGAATTGCCGCTGTTATATGATTTCAGGAGTTATCTCCAAGTATTAAAGAATACAAGTGAAGTTTGTACAAAAAGACATGTTATTGCATGATTTTCTATTTCCTTTTGTCGAAAAAGTTTCCTATTTTGCTTTCCGTATGATTGTGATTTAAAAGTATTTGAAAAATGAGGGAATATTGTATCAAGTATTTGTTTCTATGTTGTTTTTTGTGGCTGGCTGGAAGTGTGTTCGCTCAGGAAAGGTTTCCTGACGGCACTCCAATACCGGATTGGTTTGCAGACAGCGGGTGGTTCCGGTAGAGGAGTTGGGCAGAATTTACCGTATTACGGATTATGGAGTGCTGAATGACAGCACACTGCTGCAGACAGAACAGATTCAGGCAGTCATTGACAAGGCAGCTCAAGAAGGAGGCGGAGTAATTTGTATACCACAAGGTACGTTTTTATCAGGTTCACTTTTTTTCAAACCTCACACCCACCTTTATCTGGAAAAAGGAGCTGTGTTGAAAGGGAGTGATGACATCAGTCATTTTGATGTGATTGATACACGCCTGGAGGGGCAGAACTTGAAATATTTCGCGGCCCTGGTCAATGCCATAGGGGTGGACGGATTTACACTTCGGGAGAAGGAAAGATAAACGGGAACGGACTTCGTTTCTGGAAATCTTTCTGGTTGCGTCGCAGGTCAATCCTCAATGTACGAATCTGGAGGAATTACGTCCGCGACTGGTATATATTGCAGATTCAAAAGACGTACAGTTGTCTGGAGTCAGATTGGAGAATTCTCCCTTCTGGACAACCCATTTATACCGGTGTGAGAATGTAAAGTTGCTGAATCTTTCCATTTTTGCTCCCCGTTCACCGGTAAAAGCACCGAGCAGTGATGCTATTGATATTGATGTCTGTAAGAATGTACTGGTGAAAGGGTGTTATATGTCGGTGAATGACGATGCAATAGCTTTGAAAGGCGGAAAAGGACCTTGGGCAGATCAGGATAAGGTAAATAACGGGAGCAACTTGAACATAATCATAGAAGATTGTGTATGGGGGGTCTGCCACAGTGCATTGACTTGCGGAAGTGAATCCATTCATAACCGTAATGTTCTGGTGCGGCGTTGTACGGTGGAACATGCCCAGCGTTTGCTTTGGTTGAAAATGCGTCCGGATACACCGCAAAATTATGAGTATATCCGACTGGAGAATATTACAGGCTCTGTGGTCAATTTCTTGTTTGCCCAGCCTTGGACACAATTTTTTGATTTGAAAGATAGAAAAGATATTCCTTTTTCTTATTCAAGCCATGTTACCATGCGTGATATTCGGTTGGACTGTGATGTACTTTTTGCAGTCAAGAAGGACGAGACACAGTATAAACTGTCGGATTTTCTGTTTGAGAATCTCGAAATTACGGCACGCAAATCGGGACTATCCAAAAGGGATACATTCATGGACTGCAACTTCGGAATGTGGTAGTAAATGGTGTACGTTTAAAATAGAAAAAAGCTGGCAGAGCAATTTTCTGCCAGCTTTTTAAAATTATGTTAGTTTATATTCATCCGGATAGTAAACAAAGTCGATAACAGCTCTTTCGTATTCAAACAGTTCTTCAGGCTTGAAGAATCGTTCTATTTCTTCGATAGCCGTTTTGGGTGAATCGGAGGTGTGGATGATGTTTTCCTGTGAACTTACACAATAGTCACCTCGAATAGTCCCCGGAACTGCTACACGACCATTGGTAGCTCCTGTCATGGAACGTACCACCTGAATGGCATCGACTCCTTCATAACAGCATACGATAACCGGGCAGGCCATCATGGATGCTTTTACACGAGAAAAGAACGGTTTCCCGGCCAGGTGTGCATAATGTTCATTGAGCAGGTCTTCGGTAAGCTGCATCATTTTCATGCCCGCCAAGCGCAAGCCTTTACGTTCAAATCTATGGGTTATTTCTCCAATAAGTCCGCGTTGTACGGTACTTGGTTTTAGAATCACTAATGTTTTTTCGAGACTCATAGTTCGTTTATATTAAGGTGATACAAAGATTCATTGCGCTCAAATATACGAAAAAAAAGAATATGAGCCCTAAAAACGGGTGGATTTTTATTTCGAATCCAGTGGGATTATTCCAAGGTTAATGGCTTTTAGAACAAGATCTACCGCATTTCTTGCTTCCAGTTTACTCATGAGACTTTTCCGGTGTGTTTCAATCGTATTGTTGGAAACATGAAGTAAATCTGCAATCTCTCTTGTGTTGAATCCTTTGGCAATGGCTTGCAATACTTCCATCTCTCTTAGCGTGAGCTGTTCCTTGATTTGTTCCTCTGTTTGCATCCGGTTTAAAATCGTTTTGAACCGTTTACAAAGATATTGTCCTCCTTTCAAAATAGTCTGGATGGCCAGTGTCAGTTCGTTAATATCTGCCGACTTTAGTATAGCTCCGCTGATGGATGCTTTGGTAAGCCTTTTGAGTATCCATATTTCTTCGTGCATGGTATTAACCAAGATGCGTGCTTCCGGATGTTTTTGCAGAATCTTGTCTATCAGTCAAATCCGTTGGTATCCGGAAGTTCCACATCAAGCAGATAAATGTCAAATGGCTGCATGTCTATCAGGAGCATCGCTTCAGCGCCCGATGAGGCGGTATATACCTTTTCTATTTCAGGCATTTGGGAAACCACATGCTTGATGCTTGCAGTATGAGGGTATGGTCATCGACTAATAGTATTTGGCTTTTTGACTTGTCATTTTGTCGCATTTTTATACTGCAAAGAAAAAAAGATTCATCGAGAAGATTTTCACTGAAAACCGTGATTTTTTCAATGAAGAAATGTATGAATATGGATATTTACTCCTGTATCGTCTTTTTCTATCTTGTAATTCCCTCCAATGGTTTTAATCGGTCGTTGATGGTACGTAGGCCGATTCCTTTGGATGAATCGGCATGCGGATTCCAGTCTCCGTCATAATGCAGGTGAATGACAAGTTGGGTGTCTTCTTTTTTTAGTTGAATGTGAATCTGCTTTGCCTGAGTATGTTTTAAGATGTTTCCGATGGTTTCCTGCATGATGCGGTAGATTTCATATCCTATGTGTTCCGGAATAGTGGTCCAGTCTGTGTGGGCGTGGGGAGCATAGGATATGTTCACTCCTGATACTTCCTGCATTTTCGCAAAATAGTCGGCCAGCATTTCGTTCAAATCAGTAAACTGGAAATTAGGTGGCATCAATTCGTGCGAGATGCTCTTACGCCATTGCGTATTTCTTCCAGCGTCTGAATGGTAGTTGTCTTTTGTTCTTCGGAAGAAATATGCTGCTGTATTTGGAGTATGGCTCCTAACAGGTCGTTGCAAACTCCATCGTGTAAATCCTTGGCAAGCCGTTTACGTTCATTTTCCAGGCCTTCAATGTACTGACGTGCAGCTATCAGTTCGGTCTCTTTCTTCTGTACTTTCCGTTTATGCAGCAGGATGGAGATGGCAATTAAAAGCAGTCCGATAACCGTAAGGTAGTAGACGGTATGGCGCAGGCGGGTTTCTTTCTCTTGTGCCTGATTTCTTTCCAGAAGAGCAATCTTCAATTCCTTGTCGCTATTTCTTAATTTTTCATTCAGCTCCGACAGCTCATTTTTTATTTTTCCATCGAAAACGGAATCTTTATAAATACATGCTTCCTGCATGCAGTGGAATGCTTTCTGATAGTTGCCCAGCCCTTCGTAATTACGTGCCATCAAAATATGATACTTGTCGTATGGAAGTTGCGTTTGAATCAACGACTTGTTTGTCAGGATATCGAGACTTTTTCTGAAATTCTCCAATCCAGTTGTACAGGCTGGCTTGAGTGCCATAAAATTCAAGTGCTGTCGGACTGTTTTCCGGAATCTGATGGATCAGTTCTTCTCCTTTTTTCAGAAAAATTCTGACAGAATCTTTTTTATTCCACAATTGGTAGGTACTTAGTAAGGGGCTTAGAGAACTCATGGCAAGTAGGGGATATTCTATCTCTAATGCTTTTTGGACATTTCTTTTTAGAATCTGACTGGCTTCTGCATATTTCCCCATGTTGCAATAGCATCCGCCGATAAGCGTGTTGGCATATAATTCCATTAATGTGTCTTTTGCCTTTCGGGCATAGTCTGCCGCTAACTTCCTTGTTCCAAGGCCTCTTCATAGCGTTTGTTGAGATGGTAAAGTACGCCAATATTGTAATAAGTGGAGGCGATGTCTTCGTATTTTTCTGTTTTCTTACAGAAATCGAGCGCGCGATTATAGTGATATACGGCTGAATCGAACATGCCTAATTTACGGTAGCAAACGCCAATGGAAGATTCTACGACTCCTTCCAGATCGTATCTTCGTTCTTTGAGCTTGGGGGCATGTGCGGCTACTGTCTTGAATGTTTCTTTGGCTTGTTCTAACTTTCCCTCCATGAAAAGATAGTTGGCCAATGAGTTGAGCAGTTGCAGGTAGCCTTCTTCCTCAAAGGCAGGTTGCGGGTAAAGAGAGAGTCCCTTTTGTATATAATGGTAGGATGAATCGTGGTCCAGAGTTTCATATTCTGCACCCAGGAATTGATATAATTCAATTAATTTTTCTTTGGAAGAGGGTTCTCGTTCGGCTTGTCGTATTTCCTGTTTTAGACTGTCGATTACCGTATTTCCTGCTTGTACTGACAGGAAAACTGTAAGGCTCAAGAAGATGCCAAGTAAAAGGATATGCTTTTTCATGTAATGTATTTTTGTGATTTTGACAAAATAATTCCTTTTTGTGGAATATACAAATTTCAGAGGAAAATATCTTGGATTTTGACTGAAATGATTGAATGATATGACATTGTGAGCTGGGTTATCCGCTTCAGAATTGGTAGAAATAGCGGTCAGTTCCCTTTTGTATTTTTGTGAGATACAGAGTTCATTGATATGATGAAAAGGAGGATACATGATGCAGTGGTTGTTTTGTATCATGCACAGATACTGTATGTTGATGATATAGGATTGATGGATTTGTATAAATCGGTCATTATATGCACATAAATTTTTCGCGCGCAGGTTTTCTTTTAGCCGGACAAAGGAGCCGTCGGTTAATGCTATCTCCCAACTCTTTTTGGTTGAGATGTATTTGAAATAACCGATGTGGTTGGAGTGTAGGACACGCAGGTTTCCCATTAAGGTTTGAATAAGCAGAGGTTTCCCCAATCTTATGTCGGAAAGTTGCTTAAGACGTTCTAAGGCTATTTTGTATCGTTGTATTTCTGTCATTTCCATCTTTCCTGTGTTTTCTATTCCTTTAGGGCCAAATATAGTCTGTCTTATGAGGAAGGGAAACACGGAAAACCGTGATTTTTGTATAAAAGTAAAAAAGCCGCCTCGCAATGCAAGACGGCTCTTTGTTACAGTGTGTTTGTTCTATCTTGAGGTATTGATATTGGCAGACGGGCGGAAGTCGAACATCAGGTTCAAATGTAATCCTTCATCCCCTTGTTTAATGCGGATATTTCCAGGTTGGCTGTTGGGGCCTTGTTGCTCGATGGGTTTGAAGGAGCAAATAGCCGGTATGTCAAGCAAGAAAGATATATCACCCTCAGGGAATTGCGGCATAGTTCTTCTGACACGTCCTACGGGTTCTTCCGGCGTAAAGATGTGATAGAAGATTCCATCGTTTCTTGAATAAACAGTAAACGGTGTTTTGTCGCTTTCCAGTGTAGCCCAGTACATGTGGGCATGATATCCTTTAAATTCTGGATAAATCAGATTTTCAAAACTTCTCCTGTAATGGTATTGTTGTAATCTTTATGCCAGATGTTATAGTTGGTACCAGGGATACGGTTCTTCCATACACGATAGGGACCACGTCCCAGCCATTTCATGCCGGTACAGTTTGCTTCCGGGTAAGAGAAGGTCAATCCGAGGTTGTATACCTTGGTATCCATAAAGCATCGTCAAATCCTCCTCCTCCGGATGCGCGGTTCAGTAGGATGGCATCCATATAAAGCAGTCCTTGATCGGTCAGACGCCAGACAATGGAGTCGGCTGCTCCTTTATATTTGGCACAGAATATAGCTTCTTCTTGTGTCTCACGCACGTAACTGAGTGAAGGCTCATAGCGCATTTTCATTCCTACAGCTACCGGACCGTCCTTGAACGGAACCTCTGTTTCTCCTGCTTTTACTTGCTTGATGATACCGGTAGTGGCATCAACGTTACACTTACCTTCGCACTGTTCAGTACGATGTGGCTGGCATTGCGTGAGGCGGTAGCTTTGGGAAGTGCTTCCAGGGTCATGGGTGATTGTGCCATCTTATGGTCAAAATATTGTTTTACCAGGCGGATGGGGTAGCTCCAGTTGCAGATGCTATGTCCATTTTTATCGAAAGCTTCCAGTTCCAGTACATCACCTTCATGGAAGTTGTCCGGAAGGTCGAAATGGGCTGTGCCGGTTTCTCCTGGCTGGATAGCAGGGAGAGTAACTTCTCCGTGGCTTAATTCAATGGATTGTGTTACACCTTTCAATGGAGTGTCACATGACAATACTTTGTATGTCATTTTGCATTCCTTCAGATTCGTGTAAGTATATTCGTTGGTAACCAGGAAATTACCGTTAAAATGAGAGGTGATGAGTAGTGGTTTCAGCTGGATGGGTGACCATTGGGCACGGATGGCATAGAAGCTGCCTTCTTTTTCACGGCGAGGACCAACTACTCC
>ENA-OQCS01001324-OQCS01001324.1-human-gut-metagenome-genome-assembly--contig:-NODE-1324-length-12901-cov-2.183967_pt1 | contig 12901 bp, 11 predicted proteins | sample MGYA00242757_ERZ504575 | MGnify/ENA primary metagenome ERZ504575 (study PRJEB26092, sample SAMD00036297) | human gut metagenome | host: Homo sapiens | study: EMG produced TPA metagenomics assembly of...
GAATGACCGTTCCCCCGGCAATTCCAGTCCGAATCAAACCCCCTGTGCATCCCACGGACCTTATGACCACTTACCTCATTGAATTGCACCAAAGTAATTATCACAACTCCACCGGCCAAATACCTGCGCCGCCTCTGTGTCAGGAAGCATATCAGACAATCACGCATTACGTTGTATTCTATCAAGGTACTGTCACAACCGATAGGTACAATACCATCACCTGGTACTTCCTCTATCAAATTTCCCCGTATCACGGTATGCTTGCTGGGATGCCAGTTCTGCCGATCGCTATAAGCGGCCCAAATCATAGCATTACGGGTACATCTCAAAATATGGCAGTTCTCTATGGTTAACCTATTGAATGTTGAAATTTTCTTTTCACCGCCATTCACTATATAAATACCGCACCCTCCGCCTTTTTCTTTTACCAACGAACCATTGACATCCCGTACAGTCACATTATTGACAACAATGTTCTGCGATACGCCATAATCCATACACTCTATCTTCAAGCCCGAACGATAAGGCAGAGGCTGTCTACCTGTATTCACGATTTCCAAATTCTGCATCGTTATATAGTCCGAATTACAGATACGAGCTGCATACAAGGAAGTATCATATCCCACAATGCAAGGTTTCCGTTCACCATCACCATAAGCATCTATATAAATACGATCTTCGGGTATACCCTGTCCGGTGATTTCAAGTTCGCCATTAAAAACCTCACCGCGCTTCAACAAAACTTATTGCCCGGCAGTAATTTCACACCACGTAGTTTTTCCAGACTTTTCCATGCTTCATCCGGGGCTAACCCACTATTATTATCATCACCGCCGGTAGCATCCAGATAATAGCACACTGGACTATCAGAACATGCTGCCAACAGGAAGGAAAATAAAAGAAGGATCATTGTTTTTCTCATTTCTCTTCCGTTTTTAAAAAGTTATCTATTTATTCCAGAAGTTGTCAGAACAACTAGGATTCACCACAGATTACGCAAATTCACACAGTTTTTTGATTTAAAGGTTGTTTGCCTCCTACTTCTTTGTGACAATCCATGTATCCTGTGATGAAAACCTACACTCTACATTACTTCCACAAGTCGTGCTGAACCAGTTTCTTGTTAGTATCCAGTTCGGCAGTCGGCAAAGGCCATACATAATCCCTCTCACCGTTGAACTTACGTGCTTCATAAGCCAAGCCATACATAGTGCGTTCATTCTCTATATTAGCTACCGCCTTATCCAATTCCTTCCAACGATAAAGGTCAAACAAACGCAAGCCTTCAAAGGCCAGTTCCACACGACGCTCATGCTTAATGACTTCCAACAATTCATCTTTAGAAAGAGAAGTACCTTCCACTTCCTCTACGGTGGGCATGTTCACATCCGCACGTTGCCGCACTTCATTAACCAAAGCAGTTACATCACTATAAACATAGCCTCCTTTCTGTACCATCGCCTCCGCTAAAGATAATAAAACTTCGGCATAACGCACCACATAAAAGTCTTGTCCATTATCCCAAGAGTTAGAAGTATCCGTAGGATCAAAATACTTATAAACATATATGGTAGACAGGGAAGCGGCAGCTCCACCATATACATTGACATACGGATTTGAAGCCGAAGTATCTATACCTCCTTTACCGTTCCAAAGCATACCGGGAACAAACAAAGTACTATACAAACGTGGATCACGATTCTCAAAATGAGCAGGATTAGGCTTGCTAACATCCAAGCCACCCTCATTGTTTAATTCGGCTATCTTCGTATCGGTAGTCGCTTACCGTCTTTGCAATAATAAGCATCCGCCAAATCTATAGTACCATTCATTGCTTCCAGCGGAGTATTCCAATGCGCATTAAAAGCAGCACCTTCACTCATACCCGGTCCTTCATAACGGACTGCAAAAATGATTTCAGGAGAAGTTTCTCCACTTTGAGTAAACAGTTTGGCATAACTCGGATCAAGCGAGTATCCCAAACCTTGCACCTGCTTATAAGCAGCAATTGCGTCATCCCATTTTTCATTATACAAAGCCACACGCCCCAGTAGGGAAAGAGCAGCTCCTTTGGTGATGTGTCCCCGTGAAGACGCGTTTTGCGGAAGTACTTCAGCCGCGTCCTGCAAATCAGTCATAATATGAGCACAATAGCTGCACGGTCCGTCTTTTCACATTCAGCCTCGTCAATGGTCAAAGGGGCGGTCAGGAAAGGAACATCCTGATACGTCATAGTCAAGTTTATATACATCAATGCACGTATGGTCTTTGCCTCAGCCTGATAAATCGCCTTTTGGGAAGCATCCATATCCACTCTATCAATATTAGCAATCAGCACATTACAACGACTGATCACTTCATAGCAATCTTTCCAATAACTGCCAATAATAGAAGAACTTGGGGTATGAATCCCCATAGCCATATCATAACCTTCCATCCAGCCACTCCAATTAAAATGACCGCCATTATCTGATATACAATCCATATATAAAGGGCCCAATGAATATTGGTCGGAATTATAAAGCTGATTGCTCTGCAAAGCATCATAACAAGATGCCAACGCCATCAAAGCATCATCCGGTGTCTGCCAAAATGTATTGGATGAAGATTCTGTCAATGAGTCCCTCTGCAAAAAACTGTCAGAGCAAGAAGTCAGCAAAGCTCCTGACAACAGAGCTAGCCCTATAAATTTATTAATTGATTTCATAGTTGTTGCTTTTAAAATTTAACGTTAACACCAAATGAATAAGTTCTTGTATTGGGATGCACATCATTACGGGAATCTGTGCTCAGTTTCTCAGGATCATAATCATCCAAGGAAGTGAAAGTAAGCAAATTAGTTCCTGCCAAATAGAGTCTGAGACTCTGAACGCCCAACTTGGTCAAAAACTCTCTTTGCCTGAAAGTATATCCAATTTCCAAGTTCTTCAGGCGCAAATAATCTCCTTTTGTCAGCCAAAATGAAGAGTAGTTATTATTAATAGTTCCTCCCAAACGAGGCATGCTTCCATCCGGATTACTTTCAGACCATCTGTCCAACCAACGGCTAGTCTTGTTTCCGCCATTGGAAATAGTAGTTTCATCCCAATTATAACGATATACACCTGCAATGCCTTGCCAAAATGTATTAACATCAAAATCTTTATAAGAGAATCCCAAGTTAAAAGAATACTGCATTTTAGGGAACGGATTTCCGATAACAGTACGGTCAGCATCATTTATGTTGCCATTATTATCTATATCTTCATACATGATATCACCTAATTGCGGTTCCTGGTTGTTTTACAGAATCTTCTGTCCGTTCGCATTTACACGATCCAAATCTGCCTGGGTACGATAGATACCGATAGCTTTCAGCCCATAATAAGAACCGATGGCTTCACCTTCACGATTGATGGTATTATTACTTATATCTTCCACTCCTTTCATATCAGTAATCTCATTTTTCACGCCTGAAAGTGAGAAACCTGCCTGCCATGCCCAATCACCTTTTTGGTCGAAATAGTTAGCAGCCAATTCCCAACCACGGTTACGGACCTTTCCCGCATTCTGATAAGGAGCATCCAAAGATCCCAGGAAATACCCGGCATAGCGAGTTTCATCAAAATATCCGAGGTATTTTTCTCATACCAGTCAAAAGTGACATTGATCTTTCCACCCCAAAAAGCAGCATCAAAACCAAAGTCTGTAATAGTAGTTGTTTCCCATTTAATGTTCTCATTAGGTATCTTGCAGTCTTCATACCAATCTGTTTGCTATCACCAAAATAGTAACTACCACTAGCCGCCAATGTAGCCGCATAAGCATAGTTACCAATTTCCTGATTACCCAATTTACCCCAGCTACCACGCAATTTCAATGAGTGGAGGAACTTCACATTCTCCATAAATTTCTCATTTGTCATGATCCATGCACCCGAAAATGAAGGAAGGTAGCATAACGATGTGCCTTGGGCATACGTGACGAACCATCGTGACGGACATTCATCTCTAACAGATAACGGCCTCCGTAATTATAATTCAAGCGTCCGAAGAATGACTGCAAGGAACTCTCTTCCGCTGATCCGGTCACATGGTCATTCATAGTACCTCCATCCATTTCATAAATATTATCGGTAGCAAATCCCTGCTTGGACGCCTCATTCTTGTCCCAACGGGTAGCCTGGATAGAATGGCCTGCCAACAGATTGAACGAATGTTTCCTACAGAAAATCATAAGTCAGGATATTTTCATTAATATAAGTCGTTTCCAGATAATGATAATCTGTCAGTTTATTGGTACCGACCGTGGTCAGCGCATTTCCTTCAGCATCGTATCTTACATTATTCTTCGGATTGAAGTAGTCACATCATTCATATAATATTTATAAGCCAGGCTTGAACGGAATTTCAATCCTTTCATGATGTCAATCTCACCAAAGAATTTACCATCAAAACGATAATGCTTGTTATCCTTATATCCCATATTCAAAGCTTCAATCGGATTTTTGAATACGGATTGGGAAATATTGGGATTTCCATCCAGGAATCCATAATGTCCGTTAGAATAGCGTACAGGAACAGTAGGACGGGTAAACCAAGTAAGGTAGCGCATCAAACCTTCGCCGGTAACACTGGTCGTAGGCTCATCAATGTTCTGGCGGCTTCCCGAAAGATTCAATCCTAATTTTACAATACCCAACTGCGCATCCAGATTAGAACGGAAATTGAAACGTTGGTTAGCTGTCTCACGCAAGATACCATCTTGCTGGAAATATTGAGTGGAAATCATGTAATGTACTGCCTTACTACCTCCATTCACTGACAAATGGTGTTGGTGCATAGCTGCCGTACGGAACATTTCCTTAGCCCAATTGGTATTGGCAAAATGATCGGGATCTGATCCATTTTGCAATTTCTGTAACATATCATCCGTATATGCCTTGGAAGGCCAACATTCATTATACATCTTCGCCCACTCATAAGAATTCACATAATCGGGCAACACGGTAGCTCCTGCAAAGCGATGCTACCAGAATAAGTAATAGTAGGTTTCTGCTCACCGCCTCGTTTGGTAGTCACCAAATAACACCGTTTGCAGCACGCACACCATAGATAGAAGCCGAAGCCGCATCTTTCAATACAGAAACACTTTCAATATCATCAGCAGGAATTTCCGCAATCTGGCTCACCGAGCTTTCCACTCCGTCGATCAGGACCATCGGATCATTGTGTTCAAAAGTTCCCACACCACGGATACGGATTTCGGGACTGTCATGACCGGCCTGGGCACCATTGTTGGTCAACATAACACCCGGCAAACGGCCCTGAAGCATATTGGCAGTATTAGCTACCGGCATAGAAGCTACATCCTTGAAATTTACAGCAGCAACAGAACCCGTCAGATTTTCCTTCTTCTGCACACCATAACCGACTACTACCACTTCGTCAATCATTTCCGTATCTTCCTTCAGATTTACATTCAGTACCATATTGTCTTTCGAAATATGAAATTCCTGATCGGAATATCCTATAAAAGAAATGACAATAGTAGAATTAGAAGCCACCGAGAGATTGAAATTACCATCCAAGTCAGTTACCGTTCCATTGGTTGTTCCTTTTTCAACCACACTAGCACCGATGACCGGTTCGCCTGTGGCATCTTTTACAATACCGGAAACTTTAAACTTGTCTGCTTGCAGACTGGAAGCGCTCACATTCATCGCAGGGATGAAGAAGCAGAAACACAGCAATAGGCTCAGTACCCGGAATGTACTGGTTTCTGTCAGAGTTTTCATGTTCATAATACTTTTTTTAAAGGTCTAACAAATAAAGATAATTCGTTTTATTTGCCAGCAAAAGTAAGAGGAACAGAAAAGAAACAGGGAGAATTATTACCGGAAAAAGGCTGTTTATTCCCTATAGAGCCTATTTCGGTAATAATCAGCCATCATACTTCATCATATACTCTGTAGGAGAAAGTCCGAATTTCTTCTTAAAGCAGGAACTGAAATATTTAGGGTCGTTGAAACCTACGGCATACGCCAAATCGGCTATACGGATTTTCTTTTTCTCGTCTATCAGCCGACAAGCCGCTTGCAAACGGACATTGCTGATAAATGCAGAGGGAGTAAGTCCGGTCAACAGTTTCAATTTATCTGCTAGTGTAGTCCGGGCCATACCCATCTCCGCCATAAACTGTGCATGTTCAAAATCACAATCACTCAAATGGGCATTCACACAATCCACCGCTTTCCGAATGAAAGCTTCGTCCATCGAGGTGTAATTTAATTCTTTGGCTTCAAAAACCAACTGCTTACGGAAATCCACCCCCATACGTTTGCGCCGTTTCAACAAGTTATCTATCTTGCAAACAAGACAGAGAGGCGGAGCGGTTTACAGATATAACCATCGGCCCCAGACTCATACCCTTCCACACGGTCTTCATCACTAGTCTTGGCCGTTAACAAAATCAATGGAATATGGCAGGTCTCAAATTGAGTCTTCACCCGGCGGCACAATTCCATACCGTCCATTTCGGGCATCATAACATCAGAAACAATTAAATCCACTTCCTGTTTGGCAAGTATCTCCAAAGCTTCCGTTCCATTGGCGGCCTTCAGAATATGGTATTTGCCATGCAACAGACGAACCATCAAAGCCAATAATTCCTCATTATCCTCCACCAACAAAATAGTCGATGCTGCCGGTTTCTCTTCCAACATATCAATCTCCGAGACATTCTCCATTTCATCTGCCGATAAAATAGCATAGTCCACATTTTCGGTATTCTCGTCTACCTCATCCTCATCAAAAGCCTCACGTCTTATAGGAATTTCAACCACAAAAGTATTCCCTTCCTCCTTATCGCTAAATACTTGTATCGTTCCATGATGCAACAATACCAAGTCTTTAGTCAGTGACAAACCGATACCCGTCCCTATGGTATGGAATTTGCGATACTCCCCTTCATAAAATCTCTCGAACATATGATCCAACTTCTCTTTTGGAATCAACTCGCCGGGATTGTTCACACTCAATTTAAAAGTTCCCCTTTCCTCATCATGAGCCTGTGACACCACAATAGTTCCTCCTTCAGGAGTATATTTAGCGGCATTGGAAAGCAGATTGTACACCACTTTATCCAATTTATCCACATCAAAATATCCCGAATATTCTTCAGACAAATCAAATTGTATGGACAATTTCTGCTTTTTAACCAAAGGAGCGAAAGCCGACACTGATTTTTTCAAGAACATACTGACATTTCCATGCGAAACTTTTAGCCGCAACTTGCCATTCTCCACTTTCCTGAACTCTAAGATTTGCTGAATCAACCGGATTAACCGCACAGTATTATCAGCTATTACAGAACAAACCGACGAACTTGCCGGTACTTCTTGTTTCAGTTCATCCACCGAAGCCGATATAATAGAAAGCGGAGTCAGCAACTCATGAGTGATATTGGTAAAGAACTGTAATTTAGCATGATTGATTTCCTCCATTTTCTGCCGTTCTATCTTCCCCATCTCTATGGCCTGTTTCATCCGGATACGGTTTCTGACAATCCGATAAGTATACCATGCCAATGAAACGAACAACAAGACATAAAGGCAATAAGCCCACCACGATAACCAAGGCGGCGGAAGAATAGTTATACGCAGACATTTCATATCCGGAGACCAGATTCCATTCTGATTGGCTCCCTTTACACAAAAAGTATAAGTACCTGCCGGAAGATTGTTATAATAGGCAAACCGACGTCCAGCCTCAACGGACAACCATTCCTTGTCATATCCCTCCAACCGATATAAATAACGGTTCAACTCAGGATTGATATAGTTCAATATTGAAAAATCAAGACTGAAATTATTCTCCCGGTATCCTAATACAATTTTATCAATAAAATCAATAGCCCTGTTTGCAACAATCCCCTTTCTGATGGAAAGAGGGTAGGTACGTACCGATACATTATGTACCTTTATATCTGTAATCACTACCGGAGAATAAGCAGTATCCTGAACAATTTTATCAGGATAAAAGCTGTTCAATCCACGGAATCCTCCGAAGATAAGTTTCCCATCCGCCCCCTTGAAGCAAGAATTCCGGTTAAACATGTGGTCTTGCAAACCATCATCTACCGTGTAAGTATGTATTTTCGGTGCAGCACCATCCAAAGGGATATCAATGTGATACATTTCCGCATTGGTAGTAAGCCATAAAGTATGCTCATCATCCTCCAGCATGCTGAAAACAACATCTCCATTCCGGAAATAATCATTCAAGACTGAAACAAAACGATCATTCTTCCGGTCATACAAATCGAGTCCATTACCATTCGACCCCACCCATACTCTATTGTATCCATCCACACAAACACTCATCGCCCCGATAGTGGATAATGTACCATCCGAGGCGTATAAAACTTAACCTTATATGTTTCTCCGGATGTATCTATCCGCCATACCCCTTCATTGCTAGTCGCTATCCAGATAAAACCATCTTGATCTTCCGCCATTTTGAAAATAGAAATTTGGGCAATGCCTGATTTGTCAAAGTCACCAGTCATTCAAAGAATGAAGCCTTTGTTCCGTATCCAAAATAAACACTCCCGAACGTGTCCCCAACCACAGATTCCCTTTCGAATCCTCCAACAAAGAATAAATACAAATATCACTCAGTTCCGGGTTGGTTACGGTATTTACCACGTGTGCTTTCCCGGCTTTGACGTTATAGAACCACACACCGTCATCCCAAGTGGCAAAACACAATTCATTTGTCCTTTTACGATAAATAATATCATTGACCGTCGATGTATATCCCATATTCTTCAATATAGGATGAGAGCGGTAAGGAACAATGGTATGCTGTTTCATATCATAAAATACCAGACCGAATCCCATGATTCCCATCCACAGATTCCCATTATCCTCCTGATAGACACTGCGGACAGAGCTGGTAGGCAATGCTCACGCAAAGCCTCCAAAGAATCATAATTAAACCGGAACTTATTTGTATTTACAGTACAAACACCTCCCCCAACATACCCAGCCACATCAGCCCGTCTTACTGCACAACAGAGAATTCACTTCATTAAAAGGTAAATCTCCTTGAAGGTTACCCGGAACAATATTGGTAAAATTCCCGTCCCCCGATTCATCTTCCAAAATACTGACTCCACTGCGTGAACCGATCCAGAGCTTTCCGGAATTTTTATCCTGAGCAATGGCGTAGATAATATTATCCAACAGAGAATGAGAATTTCCCTTGATGTTCCGGAATGTTTTAAATGAGAAATGTTCCGGATCATACGGATTAATGAGTTTCACCAATCCATACCGCCAGGTACCGATCCAAATATTCCCGGCTTCATCCTGAAATATGACATGCGCCGAATTACCAGGGTTAATCCCGTCGTAAGTATAATACAATTCCTCTTGAGGACTATAACGCAGCAGCCCCTGTTCCCAAGTACCAATCCATATTTGACCTTTCCGTCTTCGACAACAGACTTTATATCCATGTTTTTTCACAATCGAAAGTACGGCTGCCGGCTTTCTGCGAAACAATCCCTTGTTGCTTCCCCACCCATTAAAATTCCTCCGTTACTTGCATAAAGGATACTTTCTACATTGCTTACCTGTAACAAAGGACTGATTATTTTCTCTATCTCATCCGTTTCTTTATGCAACACGTATAATCCATTGTGCGTACCTATCCACAAATTATTCTCCTTGTCTTCGGCCACCATATTCACAAAACTATATACGGAACGTCCATGATTCACTCCATCGGGTTTATATACAACAATAGAATAACCATCGTAACGCAAGAGACCATTGTAGGTCGAAATCCATATATACCCCTGGCTATCCTGAAATAACTTCCTGACTTCATTGGTAGGGAAGTTCACCGAAGTGGAAATGGATTTAAAATGATAAGTATTCACCTTATTATCAGCCAAAGCAAAACAGGAAAAACAAAAAGATATATTACTCCAAGAATATATTCGCAGTTACGGTGTGCCAAGTGCATAGATTCAACTTTAAGATTTGATGCAATATTCGCAAAAAAAAGCATTTTAAGCAAATATTCCATAAGATTTGTTCTAAATTTCCCTCATCCGCATACATAAGAAACTAAAATTATACCTCCAGAAACACTTAGGACAAAAAGGTTAGAGGCAGTTAAGATAAAAAATTGTATATTTGCCGATAAGTGTGACCTAATTTTAAAACAGAGAAACATGCATTACAACGACCAAGGCGCTGATTTTAAATACCTAATTGTCAATGAACGTGACAAGCGTTTCGGCTTGTCGGTGACTACCGTCGGATTCCAGGCCATCAGGGCCGGGAGCGTTTATCCACCACGCAACCACCCGGACGCTTATTATTTCACGGCCCAGAAAGGACGTGTGCTGCATGAATATCAGTTGGTATACATTACTAAAGGACGGGGAACTTTCGCCAGCGATACTACTCCGTCTGTCGACATATCTAAAGGACAGATACTTTCCTGTTTCCCGGACAGTGGCATACCTACGCGCCGCTGCAAAAAACAGGATGGAACGAATATTACATCGGTTTTGAAGGTCCGATTATAGACAATCTGGTAAAAAACAGCTTTATTTCAAAAGAAAACCAGATTTTGGATATCGGTATCAATGAAGAACTGGCCAGTCTTTTTGCCCGTGCACTGGAAGTAGCGGAAGCAGACAAGACCGCAGCGCAACAATATTTGTCCGGCATTGTTTTACACATTATGGGAGCTGTACTTGCTATCTCGCAGAACAAACGCTATGAGGTGGACAATGCGGCACAAAAAATAGAAAGTGCCAAAATCATCATGCACGAAAATGTGTACAAGGATATAGATCCGGAAGAACTGGCACTGAAATTAGGTATCAGTTATTCCTGGTTCCGCAAAGTATTCAAAGAATACACCGGCTATGCGCCCGCCAAGTATTTCCAAGAGCTGAAATTGCGCAAAGCGAAACAATTATTGATTGAAGTTCCATGTCAGTGAAAGAGATATGCTATGAATTGAATTATACCTCTACTGAACACTTTTTCTCGGTATTTAAAAAGCGTACCAATTCACCCTACCGAATATCGTAACTTCGGACGGGGCGGAAAAGAAAAAGAGAATGAAAACGAATAAAGAAAAAATGAGAAAAATAACCATCAATCTGGCTGCTGTGGCAGCCTTTTGCATTGTAGTTGCATCACCGGCCTTAGTAAGCAGCAGTTGCGCTACTCCAAAAACGGAGCAGGAAGATACCACTATCATACGGGAAGATTCAGGTATTACGGCATTGAAATACAGTAGTCCCGAAGTTCCCGCCAGTATTGAGTTCTGTGGCAAAACCATTGATTTGAGCCGCTTTGACCGCCACGAGCGTATGGACCGTGAATTATTGGCATTCACCTATATGCACAGTACTTCCCTGCAAATGCTGAAAAAAGCCAACCGTTATTTCCCCATTGTAGAACCCATACTGAAAGAGAACGGAATCCCCGATGATTTTAAATACCTGATGGTCATAGAGAGTAATATGAATCCCACCGCCCGTTCCTCTGCCGGAGCCGCCGGACTATGGCAATTCATGCAAGGTACGGGAAGGGATTACGGACTGGAGGTTAACAACAATGTGATGAACGTTACCATATTGAGAAAGCGACTCGTGCCGCCTGCCGTTATCTGAAAGACGCATATGCTAAATATAAGGATTGGGTGGCTGTTGCCGCCTCATACAACGCTGGTCAGGCACGTATTGCCAGCCAACTGGCTAAACAGGATGTGGACGATTCGCTGGATTTGCAACTGGTAGAAGAAACAGCCCGGTATGTGTACCGCATTCTTGCAGCCAAACAATTGTTCAGTGCCCTACTACTTTCGGTTTCCGTCTGCGCGCATCGGATTTGTATCCGCCCATTCCCTATACGGAAGTCACTGTGACGAAAGGAATTGCAGACTTGGCACGTTTCGCACGCAGCAAAGGAATCAATCTGGCCATATTAAAGAATATGAATCCCTGGTTGCGGGAAACATCCTTGTCCAACCACAGCGGGCGGACTTACGTGATAAAAATCCCTACCAAAGAAGGAATGACTTATGATCCGAAAAAGACGGTGGCGCATGATAAGCGATGGGTGATAGAATAACTTTCTATCATACAGCATTCCATAATCAATTTACCAGTTTTCCTCCACAGTATTTACAATAAGCAGCCCCGTCCTCATGTCCGTCCTTACCACAGTGCGGACATTTCAGGGCCACCCTGCGTCTATGTTCCTGGATCATAGACGCAGAAACAATTCCTGTGGGGACTGCAATGATGGTATAGCCCAGTAACATTACAATGGCCGAAAGGAAGCGCCCTAGCGGAGTTTCCGGAGTGATATCCCCATAACCTACCGTCGTCATCGTCACTATCGCCCAATAAATACTATTCGGAATATTATTGAAAGAAGTGCCCGGCCGCTGTCCCTCAATCATATACATCAATGTACCGATCGAAGTCACCAATATCAGTACAAACAAGAAAAAAACAATAATCTTCCGACTGCTGAACACCAAAGAGCGCAACAAGAAATTACCTTCATTCAGATAATTGAAAAGTTTAAAGATACGGAACACACGAATCAACCGGAAAGTGCGGATCACCAGCAGATAACGTGCCGTGCCGAAAAGCCAGCCTATATATAAAGGTAAGGTAGCCAACAAATCCACTATACCGAAAAAACTAAAAGCATACTTGCGCGGTTTAGGAGAACAATAAAGCCTCAACACATACTCCAACGTAAAGAAGAAAGTAAAACATACTCCGACACTCGCAGATAAGGCCCGATAACAGCATCCCAACTCTTGATACTCTCGGCAACAACCACCAGAATACTCAAGACAATAAACCCTATCAA
>ENA-OQCS01001325-OQCS01001325.1-human-gut-metagenome-genome-assembly--contig:-NODE-1325-length-12900-cov-2.952243_pt1 | contig 12900 bp, 13 predicted proteins | sample MGYA00242757_ERZ504575 | MGnify/ENA primary metagenome ERZ504575 (study PRJEB26092, sample SAMD00036297) | human gut metagenome | host: Homo sapiens | study: EMG produced TPA metagenomics assembly of...
TTCTCTCTCCATGATAGGTATCATGCGTAGCCTCCACCTAGCGTAAAGGCGCCAATCTTATTACACGTTAGGAAAAACTTTTAATAACATTTTATCTTTTGTTTTGATTTCGGCTGCAAAATTACATATTATTTGTTAAATAAACTAGCTTTTTTGCGGATAATCTTAAAAAATCTGCGTTCTTTAAGAGATTTTGTGTATCTTTGCAAGATATAATCTGCAATGGCGTATCCCTTGAGAAGGAGGACGCAGCAGACAGAAAAAGAATATTAAAACCATAAGGAAATATAATAATAAGAAAATGAATCTAAAAGTTCGCTTGGCGCTGATGAACTTTCTGGAGTTCGCAGTTTGGGGAGCCTATCTCACATCTATGGGCAACTATCTCGGCAAGGCTGGAATGGGTGCTGAAATCTCCTGGTTCTATACCATCCAGGGTATAGTTTCTATCTTCATGCCTACATTGATGGGTATTGTTGCTGACAAGTATGTGCAGCCGCAACGCCTCTTGGGCTATTGCCATCTCCTGGCCGGCTTGTCGATGATAGCTCTTTTCCTGATGGGAGAGGCGAGTGCTACTCCTAACGAGACTGTCTTCATGACGATCTATACCTTCAGCGTAGCTTTCTATATGCCTACGCTGGCGCTGTCAAATACATTCGGTCGATTCACCATTCTGAAGAATCATGGACTTGATACCGTGAAGGATTTCCCTCCAATCCGCGTCTCGGTACCGTAGGATTCATCCTTACCATGTGGATTGTCAACTGTGCAACCTGGGATAATGGTTCGTTTATGTTCCTCTTTACCGAAAATGCACATAAGTTCCAATATACCCACTTCCAGTTCCTGGTATCTGGAGTATTGGGCATCGCCCTCTTCCTCTACTGCTTCAGCCTGCCACAGTGCCCGTTGGTGAAGAAAGAGGCACGCAGCTGGATGGAGACCTGGGGCTTCGATTCCTTCAAGCTCTTCAAGAGCCGCGAGATGGCGATGTTCTTCATCTTCTCGGGTCTGCTGGGTATGAGCCTGCAGGTAACCAATGGTTATGCTACTCCGTTCATCACCAGTTTCAAGGGCGATTCTTCGATGCTGGATACATTTGCAGCCAATAATGCCACTCTCCTGGTTTCTATCTCCCAGGTGGCAGAGGCACTCTGCATTCTCCTGATTCCATACTTCCTCAAGCGCTATGGCATCAAGGTTGTGATGCTCATTGCTATGTTTGCATGGGTATTCCGCTTCGGATTCTTCGGATTGGGTAACCCTGCTTTCCCAGGCGTAACCCTCTTCATACTCTCATGTATCGTCTATGGTGTGGCATTCGATTTCTTCAATGTGTCGGGTGGACTGTTCGTAGATCAGAAATGCGAGCCTAAGGTGCGTGCTTCTGCTCAGGGACTTTTCATGCTGATGACCAATGGTTTGGGAGCCTCTGTTGGCACAATTCTTGCAGGACAGGTGATCAACCATTATTGTCATTGGGAGAATGGATATTTGATGGGCGATTGGCAGACTTGCTGGTTTATCTTCGCAGGTTATGCACTCGTGGTCGGTGTTGCCTTTGCCGTATTGTTTAGACCTAAGAAAGGATAATGAAAATGGAAAAAATAAAATTAGTTTATCAGGGAGCTTTTGCAATTCCTGATGCAGAGGAGGCTTGTGTTGTCACTCTTACTGATGCCCAGGAGAAACGTGCACTCTCCATTGTAACAGATAAGCCGATGGCTAATGAAATCAAGTTTCGTCAGCTTGATAAGGATGTCAAGCATCCGCATCTGGTAGATGTGTTGGCTAGAATGATTTGTGAACGGGGTCCTCAAGCCTATCACGTAGTTTTCGAGGCTAATGGAAACATAGGTCCTAAGGCAATACTGGTGAATGCTACTTCTGGATCAGCGTATTCTCTTCCTCAGGATGAGGCTGTCCTGCTGGCGGTGACTGCCGGTCTGGAGATCTTTACCAATATGGAGGTGCTTCAGAAATTCACTACACCTTTCCGCAAGGATGTGATGAGTGTGGCACTTCCTATCGTGGGATTACCGGATTCACTTCTCAAGAAAGCACTGGAGAAAGCGGTAGAAGAAGAAAACTACGAGGGAGCTTCCTTTATCCGTGATGAGATGAAGCGCCGCCAGGAAGAAAAGGATGAAAAGAACTTGACTGATTGATCATTGATGATAGATAATTGATAACGAATGAAAGAGGTTAGATATTTCTATGTGCCGGATGCGGCAAACCAGGTAGAATTGCCCATAGAGGAGGCTACCCATGCGCTGAGAGTGTTGCGACTGAAGGGTGGAGATGAGATTTTCCTCATGGATGGGGAGGGATCTTTCTACCGTGCAGAGGTGACAGCAGCCTCCAGTAAGCGCTGTCTTTATGAAATCAAGGAGAATATGCCACAGAAACGTGCATGGAAGGGGCATATCCATCTTGCCATTGCACCTACCAAGATGATGGAGCGTATAGAGTGGATGGCTGAGAAAGCTACGGAAATCGGCTTCGATGAACTCTCTTTCCTCAATTGTCAATTTTCTGAACGAAAGGTAGTGAAGACTCCTAGAATAGATAAGATTGTCATCTCTGCCGTGAAGCAGAGTCACAAGGCGTGGAAACCGGTCGTGAATGAGTTGGAGAGCTTCAAGGAGTTTATCCAGACTCCTCGTCCGGGTCGCAAGTTTATCTGTCATTGCTACGAAGAAGTAGAGAAGAAGGATTTCTTCACGGAAATCAATTCGTGCAGTATGGATTCTGATGCATCTCAGGATTCATCTGCATCCCAGGAATCCGGTGCTGATGATATAACAGTATTGGTAGGTCCAGAAGGCGATTTCTCTATTGATGAAGTTCGTCTTGCCGTGGAGAATGGTTACGAAAGCGTATCGCTGGGTACCAGCCGACTTCGCACGGAAACAGCGGGACTTGTAGCTGTTCACATGGCGCATATTGCAAGAAGAATATAAGAAGATTATATAAGTGTTAGTTTTTGTGATGAAAAGATTGTATAAGAATTTGTTTTTGATGAGCTTAGCACTTCTCGTTGTAGTGTTAAGCTCATGTTCTGGCAGCGATTATCTCAATGCCATTCCTAAGAAAAGTACAGCTCTTATCTCGGTGGATTTGCAGCAGATGGCTTCCGATAAGAATGCGGAAGATAAGGCGGGCATGCTCAAGTCTCTGCTCCACGTGGATGATGTAGATAAGTGTGGCATCGATATCTCTGAAAAACTTTATCTCTTTGAGAGTGCTGATGGCAACCTCGGTCTCTGTGCCAAGGTGAGTGATGAGGGGATGTGGAAGACTGGCTTGCCTCGCTTGCAAGAAGCGCATTGCTTCGGAAGTGAAGGAGCGCAAAGGCTTTCATTTCGCTGTCTTGAAGGATTCGTGGCTTGTGGCTTCTCCGGTCAGGCGCTCCTCGTGATGGGTCCTGTGGTGGCTGATGCCCAGGCTCAGCTCCAGCAGCAGATGGTAAAATTTCTGAAAGCAGAAGAGGAGGATGGCATCACCGTTTCTCCTATGTACGAACGTCTGCAGACCCTCTCTTCTCCTATGGCTATGGTGGCTCAGGCACAGGCTTTGCCTGAGAAGTTCGTAGCTCCATTTACCCTGGGTGCTCCTAAGGATACCGATCCTTCGCAGGTGGTCATCGCTGCCGATATGGAGGTAAAGGATGGCATCCTGCAGATTCAGGGTGAGACTTCTCCTTTAATGAAACCATCGACAAGGCGCTGCAGAAGGCGGTACAAAACTATCGTCCTATCAAGGGCAGTTATGTGAAATCGATGCCGGATGATGCCCTGGCAGGTATCTTCATGAATGTAAATGGTGAACAGTTTCTGCCGATGATGCAGAGCAACCGCAGTCTTCAGACCCTCCTGATGGGTATCAACCAGGCGGTGGATATGGATAACATCATGCGAAGCGTAGATGGCGATATGGCCATTGTCTTGCCTACACTGGGCGATGCAGACCTGAAGATGATGATGGCAGCTAAGTTGGCGCATAGTAAGTGGTTGGGTGATGTAGATTACTGGAAGACTTCATGTCCTGCTGGTGCCAAGATTGCCAACTGGGGTAAGAATTCCTATTTCTATACCGATGGCAAGACTTCCTTCTATTTCGGCGTAACCGATGATAAGCAGTTCTTTAGCGGCAGCGATGAGCTGACAGCTCAGTATGCGGTGAAGCCAAGCAATCATCCGATAGATGCCAAGATTCAGAAGCTTATCGTGGGACAGAAGCTGGCGATGGTCATCAATCTCGCCAAGAGTTCTGATGGCAGCGGCACAGGTAAGATGATGCCATCTCAACTGTTACTGGTCTGCTTGCTCCAGTCTTCGGAAATCTTACTTCTGTGGTTTATACTTTAAAGTAAAAAGAAAAAACATTAAACAATAAAATAAAGTGGAAAAGATTCAGCTTCATTCCGTTCTTCCTCAGGTTTTCGCCCAGCGTGAAGACCTGCATTCGGAGATATGGAAGCAGGATGTTACCTTCGAGAAGGGTCATCTCTATCTGGTTGAGGCTGAGAGTGGTAGCGGAAAGAGTACTTTCTGCAGCTACGTGCTCGGCTATCGTCACGACTACAGCGGAAGCGTGATGTTTGATAATGATGTTACCGCCAATTATAAGGTTTCCGATTGGGTAGAGATGCGAAAGCGTCATATCAGTCATCTCTTTCAGGAACTCCGTCTCTTTCCAGAGCTTACGGCGATGGAGAATGTAGAGATCAAGAACAAGATTACCGGTTTCAAGAGCCGCGAGCAGATTCTGCAGTGGTTTGATATGCTTGGTATCGCCGATAAGGTGGATGCCAAGGTAGGGAAGATGTCGTTCGGTCAGCAGCAGCGTGTAGCGATGATGCGTGCCCTCTGCCAGCCTTTCGATTTCATTCTTGCAGATGAACCGATCAGTCACCTCGACGACAACAATTCCCGCATCATGGGCGAAATCATGATGAAGGAGGCGAAGGAGCAGGGGGCTGGCGTCATCGTGACTAGTATCGGTAAGCACATGGACTTAAACTATGAACATATATTTAGATTATGAATCTCGTTTGGAAGTTACTTCGTCAGCATATCAGCATACCTCAGTTTGCAGGCTTCTCCTTTGCTAATCTCTTCGGTATGCTCATCGTACTTTTCGGTTTTCAGTTTTATCAGGATGTGCTGCCTGTCTTCACCCAGCAAGACAGTTTTATGAAAGCCGACTATCTCATCATGAGCAAGAAAATAGGTATGGGCAATACCATCAGCGGCCGCTCCAATACCTTTTCGGGAGCAGAGATGGATGATGTCAGCGACCAGAAGTTCGTTAGGAAGATAGGCAAGTTTACCTCTACCGAGTACAAGGTAGATGCGCAGATGGGCGTAAATGGTGTGAATGTATTGAACAGTGAGCTTTTCTTCGAAAGTGTTCCTGATGGTTTCGTGGATGTTCCGCTCAAGGATTGGAAATACACACCTGGCGAGAAGGTGGTTCCAATTATCCTCCCGCGTACCTATATTAATATGTATAACTTCGGATTCGCCCAGAGCCATTCGCTCCCTAAGATCAGTGATGGTCTGATGGGAATGATTGATTTCAATATCTGCATTCAGGCTGGTGGCAAGAAAGAACTGTTCAAGGGAAAGGTCATTGGATTCTCATCCCGTCTCAACACCATTCTCGTGCCACAGGCGTTTATGGATTGGAGCAACCAGGAGTTTGCGCCTAACCAGAATAGCGATCCTACCGTCTGATTGTAGAGGTAGGCAATCCGGGCGATGAGAATATCACCAAATATCTAGATGATAACGGTTATGAGGTAGAGACAGATAAGCTCGATGCCGAGAAGACCACCTATTTCCTCCGTATGATGGTATCGATGGTGATGATTATCGGCCTTGTGATTTCTGTTCTGAGTTTCTATATCTTGATGCTCAGCATCTATCTCCTGGTGCAGAAGAACTCTTCCAAGTTGGAGAATCTGCTCTTGATAGGTTACAGTCCGGGCAATGTTGCGAAGCCATACCAGGTGCTCACCATCTCTCTGAACATCGTGGTTCTGGTCATCGCCTGGATCATCCTCTTCTTCCTGCGAGGATACTACATGGATTTCATCGAGGCACTCTTCCCAGACATCGAAGAGGGAACGATACTTCCAGCCATAGCCTTAGGTTTTGCTCTCTTCCTGGTAGTTTCGGTTCTGAATATAGTAGCCATCCGTCGCAAGGTAATGAGTATCTGGCAGCGAAAGGAGTAGCCCTGTTCCCGCCCGGCCCAATGTAGCCTTTCCCCCGTTCCAGGCGATTCCATCGCCTGTCCCCTCGCGCCCATACCCTCAAAAAAAAATATAAGCAAACACCCCTTATTAATAACAATTTAAAGAAAATCTGCGTTATTTGCTTAACGCAGATTTTTTGTGTTATAAAACATCATTTTTAATGCAGATGTAACATTTATATCGATTTTTTTGTTTATATTTGCACTCGAAAACGATGTTTGGGGATCCTTTCCCCGTATTATTAATTAATTTTTATAAAAAAGGTATGCAGAAAAGATTGCATTTATTAATGGCTTTGCTGGCCTTTATGGTTACTTACAGCCATGGCACAGATTACTACTTCTGGTTTAAGTGGTTCTGTGACTGCAAGTGGTGAAGACGTGATTGGCGCAACAATTGAGGCCGTTCACGTTCCTTCTGGAACTCGTTACAAAGCTGTAACCAACATTGATGGTATGTTCACTATCAATGGTATGCGTGTCGGCGGTCCTTACGAAGTCAAGATCAGCTACATCGGCTACAAGACTAAAGTCGTAAAGAACGTCACCCTTCAGCTTGGTGAAACCTACAACTTGAAAGAAACTCTTGATGAGGATGCTAAGCAGCTTGGCGAAGTTGTAGTAGTAGCAAAGGGTTCCAAGTTCAGTGTAGAGAAGACTGGTGCTTCTACCAACATCTCTAATGCACAGATTGCTAACATGCCAACTGTTAGCCGTAGCATTACTGATATCACCCGTCTTTCTCCTTATGGTGGAAACGGAATGTCATTCGCAGGTGCTGATGGCCGTACAGCCAACTTCACTGTGGATGGTGCAAACTTCAACAACAACTTCGGCTTGAGCTCAAAGCTTCCTGGTGGTGGTGCTCCTATCTCTCTGGATGCTATCGAGGAAATGCAGGTTGTTATCTCTCCTTATGATGTTCGTCAGACTAACTTCGTAGGTGGTGGTGTCAATGCTATTACCAAGTCTGGTACCAACAACTTCAAGGGTAGCGCTTACGTATATCACAAGAATGAGAACATGCGTGGTGATGCTATCGAGCGTGAACAGATTTCTGGTGCACGTGAGAAGGATCAGCAGACTACTTGGGGTTTCTCTCTCGGTGGTCCTATCATCAAGAACAAGTTGTTCTTCTTCGCTAACGGTGAAATGGTCAAGACTCCTACAGTGGTAAACCGCTGGAGAGGTTCTGAGGATGGTATCGGTGATGCTGTGAACTATATCTCTCGTACCAAGCTTGCTGATTTGGAGAGAGTTTCTAAATTCGTAAAGGATAAGTATGGTTACGATACAGGTTCATGGACCAACTTCCCTGCAGACGAGAGCAACTACAAGCTCCTCTTCCGTGTTGACTGGAACATCACAGACAAGCATCACTTGGCTGTACGCTACAACTATACCAAGAACCGTTCTTGGCAGGCTCCTAACGCATCATCTATGGATGGTGGTACACGTGCATCTGGTAGCCGTATGTCTCAGTACTCTATGTCATTTGCCAACAGTATGTATGCCAATGACAACCTCGTCAACTCTTGGACTGTTGATTGAACAGCCGTTTCACAGATAATCTGTCTAACCAGTTCCTGTTCACATACTCTAAGTTGGATGATACCCGTTACACCGATTCTTCTGAGTTCCCATTCATCGATATCCTCGATGGCGGACAGAAGAGTGTAGATGGAACTGCTGATGCTGATGGTACCAACAACTATATGGCTTTGGGTTATGAGTTGTTACCTGGAACAATGCCGTACACAATACTGTATGGAATATCAAGGACGATGTAACTTACTATCTCGGTAAGCACAAGATCATCGCCGGTCTCAACTATGAGCACCAGATGGCTGACAATGCTTATCAGCGTAATGGTACTGGTTACTATCGTTACAAGAGTCTCGACGACTTCCTGAATGGTGCTGCTCCTGAGATTGTATGTTTGACCTATGGTTATGGTGGCAACAACAATCCTGCTGCCCGCGTACAGTATAACAAGGCTGGTATCTATGCACAGATGAGTGCAGATGACTCCTCAGTTCAAGTTGACCTATGGTCTTCGTCTGGATGGTCTGTTCTTCGATAATTCAGATTTGATGACTAATAATAGGATTCTCCAAGAAGACTACAATGGTCGTCACATCGACTCTGGCAAGTGGCCTAACAGTTCTTTGACAGTTTCTCCTCGTATCGGTTTCGTATATGATGTATTTGGTGATAAGACATTGAAGTTCCGTGGTGGTACTGGTTTCTTCCAGGGCCGTTTGCCATTGGTATTCTTCACCAACTTGCCAACCAACTCTGGTATGGTACAGTATCAGGCAAACATCAATGCATCATCAACGAATCCTCTTACAGGTGAGAAGAAGACAGATATGAACCAGTTTGCTGGTGGTCTGGTTGTTGATAAGGATGGTAAGCCAACAGCTGCAGCTCTCCGTGATAAGTTGATTTCTATGGGTTACCCAAAGAACATCACTCCAGAGGATGGTTCACTTCCTTCTGCTATCTCTGCTGTAGATACAGACTTCAAGTTGCCACAGGTATGGAAGACATCTTTCGCTGTCGATTATCAGATTCCTGTGTCATTCCCAATGTCTGTTTCTGTTGAGGGTATCTTCAACAAGACATTGAATGCTGCTACATTGACCGACTGGAGCGTACAGGATGCCAAGGGCTTCCCACGCTTCAATGGTGCAGACAACCGTCCTGTATATCCTAAGGGATCTTCAGTAGGTACTCATGCTTATGTACTTGAGAATACAAGCCGTGGTTACGGTTGGTCTTTCTCTGCACAGGTAAATGCTCAGCCATGGGAGTGGTTGAACTTGATGGCTGCCTATACTCATACAGTATCTAAGGAGGTTACTTCACTTCCTGGATCTAACGCATCTTCTGTATTGAACTATATCTCTACAGTATATGGTCCTAACAACATCAAGTTGCACAACGGACAGAATGTAACTCCTGATCGTATCATTGCTTCTGCAACGATCCACGACAAGAGCAACAACCACTATAGCTTCATCTATGAGGCATGGCGTGGTGGTTATAACTACTCTTACATGACTGTAAACGATATCAATAATGATGGTTACAACTATGATGCTCTCTACATCCCAACAGACCAGCAGGTAGCTGACAATGAGTTCCGCTTCAAGTCAGAGGATGATAAGACCCGCTTTATGAATTATGTACATGCCAACAGCTACCTGAAGAACCATCAGGGTGAGTATGCAGAGGCTTACAGCCTTTACAACCCTTGGGTACATCGTATCGACTTCAGCTATAAGCACGACTTCAAGTTTGATGTGGCTGGTCACACCAACACTATCCAGTTGAGCTTCGATATGAAGAACGTACTCAACTTCTTCAATTCTAGCTGGGGTGTCATGAAGTACTTGAACCCAGAGATTGGTTCAGATCCACGTATCTTGCGTTACGAGGGTCAGGATGCAGATGGTTATGCAACCTTCTCAACTCCAAAGTCAATCAATGGTAACACCAAGACTTCGTACCAAATCACGCTATCGGTCAGTGCTGGTATGCATCAGTGGGTCTCCGTTATATCTTCTAATTAATACAGTATCGAAATTATGAAATTTAAATATTTATTCATCGCATTGATTGCCGTAGCAGGCTTCTTTGCAAGTTGTAGCATGATAAGGACTTAGGTCAGCTTGATGGCATCCAGCTTTCTCAGTCTTCTCTCTCTATTCCGGTAGAGGGTGGACAGGTTGAATTTGATGTTACTTCTGCTGCTGACTGGAAGTTTGTTACCAACGATAAGAAGGGCAATCCTGTGGATTCTATTCCTGCCTGGATTTCTTCTTCTTGCAAGAGCGGTAGTGCTGGTACAACTCATGTAGTTTTCAATGCTGCTGCCACAAAGGGTGCCAACAACAGTACCTTCAAGTTGGTAAGTGGTGCATATACTCAGTATATCACCGTGATCCAGGGTGTATTGAATCCTCCATTCTCTACCTGTGCTGAAATCCTGGCAGGTAATGATGGTGAAACCTATAAGGTAAAGGGTACGCTCACCAGGCTTTCTAATACTCAGTATGGTAACTGGTACATCAATGATGGTACTGGTGAGGTGTATATTTATGGTACACTGGATGCCAATGGTAGTGAGAAGAACTTCGCTAGCTTGAAGCTGGAGGAGGGTGATGAGGTTACCATCCAGGGTCCAAGAGAGACTTACAAGGGTACTCCTCAGTTGAAGAACGTAACTGTTTTGAGCTATACCAAGTCTTTGATCAAGGTCGAAGAGCTTGACAAGGATACCTTGGATAAGGCTGGTGAGGACTTCAAGGTTACTTTGACCTTAAAGGGTGAAGGCGTAACTGTTGATATCCCTGAGGCTGACCAGAGCTGGTTGTCTGTTAAGGGTATCGTTACCAGTGGTACAAAGCTGAGATTACATTCCATGCCAATGCCAATGTAGGTGGTGCTCGTTCTTCCAGCATCGGTTTCACTTCTACCAAGGGTAAGCAGAGCTCTACTGTTACTGCTGCAGTTTATCAGTTGGGTTCTATCATCGAGTGCCCTATCGCTGACTTCAACAAGGCTGAGAAGGGTTCTACCGTTTATCGTCTGACTGGTGTCATTACCAAGGTTGTTAAAGCTCAATATGGTAATTGCTACATCAAGGATGCTACTGGTGAAACATACGTTTACGGTATCGGTGCCAAGGGCGACTTCGAGAAGAAGGGCTTGAAGGTAGGCGATGTTGTAACACTTACTGGTGTGAAGGATATCTATAATGGTACAGGTCAGATGAAGAATGCTACTTGGAGGCTGTGAAGTAGTAACCAAGATTTCAGTAGCTGACTTCCTGACTAAGAAAGATGACAAAACGTATATTATATGTTGGAAGGTACCGTCACAGAGTTTGCCGGTCAGAGAAATGATTGAAGACATACGGTAACTTCGGTTTGACAGATGCAACTGGTTCTGCTTACGTCTATGGCTTGACTGCAGGCTGGGGTGGTGAGCAAAAGGCTGGTGAGCTTGGCTTGAACTTGGTGATAAGATTACCATCATCGGTTATCATACATCATACAAGAACGCTCCTCAGGTAGGCGGTGCATTCCTCTTCTCTAAGGGAAAGTAATCTGATACGTAAGTTTAATATATAGATAAGGTTAAGCGAGAACGTTGCTGGATAGGTGATGTTCTCGCTTTTCAATTGTAGTTATGAAGACAAAATGGATTTATCTTCTTTCCTTGAGCTTCCTCTTGGCTTTCTCTGCGTGCAGTAGCGACGGTGATGACCTGGGCTCTCTGAAAGATTCGAATGCGAATAAGAATGTTGTTTCTGCTTCTGTTCCTACAGAAGCTACAGGGTTGGAATTCCCTAAGATTGTGGCGAATGGAACTTCTAGAAATGTAGTGCTCGTTCGCAGAACGGCTGACTATGGCGTAACCTATTCCACTTACTACGATTTGGATAAGAAGTCGCCAAGATGGTGCTGCTATCAGATCTGCCAGTCTAATAATAAGAAAAAATGGACCAGAAAGCAGTGGGAAGGTGCTACTTGGATGGGTAAGAAATGGAGTGGGGATCCGTTCCAGAAAGATCCGGATGTAGATGCTGATTGCCAACCACCGGTAAGCAAGGAGTTTAGCGGAAGTGGATATGATCGTGGTCACATCGTGGCTTCTGAGGATAGAGTTTACTGTCAGGATGCCAATGGACAGACCTTCTATATGACCAATATGTATCCGCAGATGCATAATTTCAATGCGGGTATCTGGGCAGATATGGAGAAGCTGGTCCGTAATTTCCTTACCTACGATATGAGTACCCAGGCATCTCATGCCAAAGATACGCTTTATGTGTGCAAAGGTGGCACCATCGACTCTTCTGGTCAGATTCTGAATTATACGAAGAATGGTTATATCGTTCCGAAGTATTTCTTCTGTGCGGTTCTTCTGAAGAATGCCAAAGGTTATCAGGCTATCGGTTTCTGGTTCCGACACAACGCTTATGGTTCGTCTGAAACGGTAAAGGGTCATGTGGTCAATATCAGGAAGCTGGAAGAGCTGACAGGACTTGATTTCTTCTGCAATCTTCCGGATGATATTGAGAGAAATGTAGAAAATGCTTCTTGTGATCCGAATACGGTCAAGGAAAAGTGGGGTTTCTAACCACTTCTCTTGTTGTATGCAATAAGAAAGAATCCGTATATGAAAAAGGGTGCGTCATCAATCTGTGACGCACCCTTTTAATTTATATGATACCAGTTGGATATTAGAACAGCTGGGCGAATGCCTCGGCTGTCTTGCCTGTATAGGTTACCATTTCTGTAACTGGCTGGTAGCCGAAATCCTTGAAGGCAAGGAGCTGGGTGGCTACAAACTGATGGTCGTCAGAGAGACAAGCCTGCAGCTTCATATTACCCATGCTGATAGCTGATACCGGAAACTTCTGGATAGAAGATTCTACTCGCTAGGGCAGAGCTCAGGATGTTGATGAGTTTCTTGCCATCCTCAGCAGAATATTCCTTCTCCTTAATCTTGATAGCACTTGTTGGTTGGTCTGTAGATCAACTTGATGGTCAAACCCATGAAACCCTTCTTTACTTCTACATCGTCGAGTGCCAATACTTCTGCACCATATCTAATGAT